>JAEPEX010000089.1_pt1 | contig 227823 bp, 224 predicted proteins | sample 9130951 | NCBI WGS metagenome assembly JAEPEX01 (sample SAMN17228542, study PRJNA684324) | microbial mat metagenome | biome: saline marsh[ENVO:00000054]; feature: microbial feature [ENVO:01000007], biofilm[ENVO:00002034], sulphate-reducing...; material: estuarine water... | reverse complement strand
CTCTTCGTCGTTTCAAGTGGAATTGATGATATTGCCTATTGGTGAAGCGATCAGATAAATCATTGCAATGAACGTCATGGGGTTGCGATATCCTCGTGCTCTGGCGCGGGCAGCCTGGAACAGGCTGTTGAGCCCTTCAAGACGTGCCGTACTGTGTTGTGATTGCCAGCGTGCTTCAATGGCCGGGCGATGACGGATGACTGTCTCAATAGCCTCGATCACCGGCTGTAACAGGGGGGAACGGTGCAACTCCATGCTCGACACATTCAGTAAGAAATGGCTCAAGCGCCACGTGGCAGCTCGAGGGGTGGCAGCTTTTCGTATCCACCGGAGTTTTTCCTTAACCCGCCAGGCAATCGCCGTGAAGAAGTCCATTCGCTCCAGTTCGGCAAGCGCTTCTTTCTGGTTTTCCGTTAAGGTGCCGTCAGCATTTTTCAAAGTGGCCCAGCGCGTATGTTTGGGAAGTTCCTTCTGTTTGGATTCAAGTACCCGAACTTTATTGACCGCCTCGGTGAATGTTTGTACCACATGGAACCAGTCAACGGTCACCGTTGCCTTGTCAAAGTATTCACCAACCCCGGCAAGAAAGGCTTTAGACATGTCGCACACAACCTCCACGATCCGATCAGCGTGACCTCCATGACGATGCAAAAACTGTTTGAATTGGCGAAGCACCTCTTTGCCTTTACCGACCGTGGCGAAGATAACGGGCTGTTTTTCCTTGTCCAGGTCGATAAAGACGGTCACATAGTTGTGCCGTCTTTTTGAAGCAGTCTCGTCAAAGCCAATGGCGGTAAGCGTGGAGAGGTCGAGTTTGTTCATACTGACGGAGATATAATAAAAGACGATGCGCCACAATTTCTTATCGGTGATGCCGATGATCCTGGCAGCAGAGCGTACCGGCATCTCTTTCACCAGGCTTAGTGCAACCTGCTCGAACAGCAAGGTAAATTTGCTGCCCCTGCGTGCCCATGGAACCTCTATTTTCTTAACGCCGTGCTCCTCACATCTGATTCGTGGAACGGCGGCGGTGATGTAACAATGATGTTGAAAGAAATTGAGATGGCGCCAGGTATTTTCTCTGAAATCGTGGGCTTTGCAGGGTTTCTTGCACACTGGACAGGGGAAGGATGCGCCCCGATCAGTGCTGAGCGAAATCCGCAATTCATGAGGGGTGCTCTCTTGGTTCAAGGTCTGCCCGCTAATTTTCCAAGGTGATTCAATGCCCAGGCCTAAAGAGATGATGTCATTACCGTTCATGAGAACCTCGTGGTTTGGAGTGGATTTGGCTCATCATAACCAAATCCACTCCAAACGACGAGGAACCTATTACTTTTTTTCTTGTAATCGCTCTTATTCCCTTTATTGGAACTGAGATTTCTGAACTAATTGTAATAAATAAACGAGTCTTGGGGCTTGTAATAGGGGCAACGTTATGCTTTTTTATTGGATTTTTAGATGATTGTATAGGCGTTCATGCAATTATAAAACTTGGATTGCAAATTTTGGCTGCATCGATAGCCTTTTATTGTGGGCTATCATTTAGCAAATTCACCTTGTTTGAACTTTCATTTCCTCTACTATCTTTGCCATTTATAAACTACATTTTAACAGTTTTCTGGTTTACTCTTTTTTTGAATGCGATTAATCTAATTGATGGACTTGATGGACTTGCAGGTGGAATATGTCTTTTTACATGTTTGGTCATGGTTATGCTTCTTGTCCTGCAGAACGATCTACAACTTGCAATATATTTTACAATTTTATCTGGATCTATCGCCCCCTGTGTCAGAGTAGTTGTCGCCTCCACCTGAGGAGTTTATTAGAGCAGGGGATAGACAAACCAGGTGCCGCGTTGTTTGCCTTTTTCTGATTGAATAAATTCGTTTTTGAGTTCGGTGAGTATAGTGGTGTAGTATAGACATGCGGGGTCCCTCCGGTTTCTTGTTGGTGGTAAAACATAGTATACCATGAGTGGGCCTCACATTCACTATTAACCTACTGTTATTGTTGATTATTTTGTCATTCAGGTGAAAATTTTCTTAATTTTATCGAGTAATATCAAGTGCTTAGCGGTCTCAAAATTTCTCCTCATAAGTTATTGATATTACATCATAAATATACCCTCCCCGGGATCATCCAAACCATATTCATGCTCTGATATTGTCAGGATTGTGTCGTCCTCGCTTCAAAAATGGGAAACTTTAGATTCTAAACAGTTAAGAACTATTTTCAGCAAGCCATGCCTGAAACATTAGAATGCCCCACAGGTGGTACTGCCAGTTCCGTCTACCCGAAAGGTGTTCTTCCATTTTTTCCGGACAGGTATAGGATTTAGATTGCCCTCCCGGCGTATTCTCGACTCAGCCAACAGCTCCTCAGCCCAGTCACGTAGAGGACCTCGAAGCCACCTGTCAATCGGAACCCCAAATCCCATTTTGGGACGCTCGACCAGCTCTTGTGGTACATATTTGTGCAGAACCTGACGAAGGACCCACTTTCCTGCTCCATATAACTTAACAGTATGTGGCAATTGCCAGGCGTATTCAACGACTCGGTGGTCCAAAAAAGGAATACGTGTTTCAAGACTCACTCCCATAGCCGCTCTATCCATCTTTACCAGAATATCATCAGGGAGATAATTGATTGTATCAAGGAACATCATCTCTTCAGCAGGCTCTTTGTTCATCGGCCAGGTATACTGTCCTGTATAGTTAACATGAGTTTTCCCGCAGCCTGGGCATATATCTTCTGGATGTAGCCAAAATGATGTAAGAACCGAATACAACTCTTCAGTGTTAGAGCAGGGCAGGATCGAGGCAAACTTGTGCAGCCTATCTCCTAGCATATTTAACCTGTATTTCTTCGGAATTATCGGAGCAGCTATAGCAAACAGTGAATCCCAGGTTTTTGGAGCTGCACCGCAGAGTATGCTCCTCACAACCTTTCTGGCCAACGGCGGGATATGGGAAACTTTACGCCATTTCTGTGCAAGAAAATGACGATTATACCCACCGAAGAGTTCGTCTCCACCATCGCCAGAAAGTGCAACAGTTACATTTTTCTTTGCCAACTCGGCAACCAGGTAGGAAGGAATCTGGGATGAATCTGCAAAAGGTTCGTCATATATGTGTGGAAGCCTCGGAATAACATCCATAGCCTGCTCTGCGGAAACATAGAGCTCGGTATGATCCGTCCCTAAATAGCGCGCAACTCTCAAAGCATGTGCTGCCTCATTATATGTGCCTTCGTTAAAGCCGATGGTGAAGGTTTTAACTGGCCTGGAGCTGGTGGCCTGCATAAGTGCGACCACAGTTGACGAATCAATGCCACCGGAAAGAAAAGCACCCAACGGCACATCAGAAATCATTTTGTCCCGGATTGTTTCTAATAAAAGGTTGTTCAAACCTTCAACTGCTTCGGTATCTTTTCCAGTAAATGGATTTTCAATACCGCTTCTTATTACCTGTTCAAGTTGCCAATATGCAATTGGCTCTAGAGGACTACCGGGGTTGACACTCAGAGGAGCAATCTGGACATATGACCCGGGAACTAACTTATTGACCCCAGCATAAATAGTCTTCGGAGCAGGAACATAATTGTATTGCAAATATCTCCCCAGAGCGTTCAGATCAAGTTGGCCGGAAAAGGATGGGTGCTGACGCAGAGCTTTTAGCTCTGATCCAAAAAGAAAATTGTCGTTTTGCCATCCGTAATAGAGTGGCTTTTCCCCTAATCTATCACGAGCTAATGTGAGGGTTTTCTTTTTCTTATCCCATAAAGCGAAGGCAAACATGCCAACCAGCCGTTTCAACGAATTCTCCACGCCCCATATCTCAATAGCAGCTAGTAAAACTTCAGTATCAGAGTTGCCATAAAACCTGATTCCCAAACCTTCAAGCTCTTTTCTCAATACAAGGAAATTATAGATCTCACCATTAAAGGCAATTACAAAACGTCCACTGGATGAAAGCATTGGTTGACGGCCAAGGCTTGACAAGTCCTGGATAGATAGGCGTCTATGCCCTAATGCGACCCCATCTTGATGATCTATCCAAACGCCAGAATCATCTGGTCCCCTGTGCTGGAGTGATTTCGCCATCTTCTCACAGATAGCGGCATCAACATTGCCTTGTTGGGAAATATATCCTGTAAATCCGCACATTTTAGCAACAAATAAAATAATTAAAATTTGTATTCAAGCTGATATTAATATACACTGTGCCTGCAATCATTTTCCGCAACGCTCTTTCTCCAAGGAGGCAGGCACGCCATGGCACGACCGGCACAACTTACCACGGAAATGTAGCAAGAAGCAATGCGCCTTGTTAAGCATGCAAAGACCGCCAGGGAACTCCGTACCGGACTCAGCGTCTTGCTCCCCAAACAACATGGACTTACCAATGCCGGCATGGGTGAATCGCTTGGCGTGAGTATCGCTACAATTCTCAGGATGCAAAAAGAGATTTGCCAACGAATCAACAGCACTGCCGAGAAAAAAGAAAGTGGGGTGGCCGGCGCCGACAACTCATGACGGTTGAAGAAGAAAAAGCGTTTCTTGAACCACCAGTCTTTGACTGGTTGGGAATGGATATTAAGCGCATCTTGAGCGCAAAATATAATTACAAATCAAATAAGCAATCAATCATCTGTGTGTTAATCACTTCTACGTCAAATCGTTGCTCGGCTAAGGAACGGCTGGCGAGCCCCATTGTCCTAATAAGTTCCGGCTCAGTTATGAAACGAAGCATTGCCTGCGCCAGTGCCTCGGAATTGCGGCAAGGAACAAAAAACCCGTTTACTCCTTCTTCCACCGTTTCCCGACAACCGGGAACATCAGTCGTAATCACTGGTCGGCCCATCGCCATTGCTTCTTGGGTACTGCGTGGAACTCCCTCACGATAAGAGGGTAGCACGAACACACTGGCCTGCGCAATCCACGGCTTAACATCGACATGACCCGGCCACTCCAGAATCTCTTGTTCAACCCAAGCATGGACCTGCTCTTCCGGGAGGCCTCCCGGGTTGCTGTCCAGACCTCCTAACAGGATAAACCTTGCAGTGCTATGTTGCAATTTCACCAGACGAGCCGCTTCCGCGTATTCAGTGATACCCTTTTCCAGGAGCAATCGAGCCGCAAGCAGAAAGGTCACGGGCTCCATCACTGGCGGAGAAAACGGCCATTGGTCAAGATCAACTCCAATTCCACCAATTTTGGTTACTTTACTGGCGCTGACAATGTTTCTTTTTGTAAATTCTTCGATATCATCTGAATTCAGGAAAATAACCGCATGTGCACGGCGTAGAGCAACTCTATAGAGTATGGAAACAATACTTCTTAAGAGCCTTCTCTTGAATGAAAAATAGCGGTTTCCCGGTGTAAACACATACCCAAGTCCCTCAATTAGGGCGACCCTCCTTGGCACCCCCACAAACCAAGCGGCCAAGGTTGCAAAGATCACTGGTTTAATGAAATAGGCAAGGGTGATACAGGGCTTTAATTGCCGTAGTAGGCCGGCAAGCCGAATGGTATCGGCAATATCCAACAAGGGGCTCATACCCGTACGAGACATCGAAAAGTCAACGGGAGTGGCGCCTAATTCGTTGATTTGCCTACGAAGTGTATCGTCAAAATCGGGAGCTAAGGCGTACACTGTATTACCAGATTGGACCAATTTTTTTATCAATGGCCCTCTGAAATTTATCTGAGAAAATGCTTGACTGCTAATAATAGTTATTGTTTGTTGCACTGGATATTACCTGGATAGTGAAAAACGATAGCGCATATGGGAACCTTGAAAAATGAGAATTTTCGTTCAAGATCAAGGCGCGTGAAAAATTTTACCACAGGCATATGGTTGATATTCCGAGGATAAAATTTTTAGAGCAACGATGAGATTGGGCGAAAAGGCCATTTTGCAAGGTTCCCATATGACATGAATGATAATTTCACTCAGTGAGTCAACTATGACTACAATGCCTTGCGGATACGGGTATCAGAAGAAGACTCACCATAGCAAACGAAGCGCTCAAGTGTCATCAAAAAAGTCGGCATCACAAGTACCGCCGGTGGCTTTGCTTTACAGGCCGGACTGTGATTTCCTTGTGTGTCTTCTCATACCGCAACAGTACCGCTTTGATGATATATGATATCCCTTAGCCTACGAGCGTTTCATCAATACCCTTCGTTACCAAGCAAGTACTCTGGTTCTGACTACTATTTTCACCACCTGCGGTGGCGCCCGTTTCCTATGTGAGAAGGTACATTTGCAAACGGTTGGGCACCGCCGGGTCTGAGGTGGCGGTGTTGTATTACAGGCAACAGGGAAAATTCTGGAGAAGCGTATTGAGTAGTGTTAGATCGACCATTGCCATGTAGTCGTGCCGCGTCATTGGCAATGATTGCGTCAAGTATAGGAGTAAATCCATGAAGGTTCTAATCACCGGCGCAAACGGGTTTATCGGGCAGGCGCTGTTTCAGGCTTTGCAAGGTAACAATATTGCCGTTCGCGCCTCGGTCAGGGATGCTACAACTAGCCATTTGGCCTGTAGTTCCCAATCCGAAGTGATGGCAATCGGCGATATCGGCCCAAAGACTGATTGGTCGCGCTCTCTTACCGGTGTTTCCTGTGTGGTTCACTGTGCGGCACGGACTCATGTAATGCACGAAACGGAGGCGGATACGTTAACCGCTTATCGTGGTGTGAATGTCGACGGCACTCGATGTCTGGCCGAACAATCGGCTCGCTCAGGTGTAAAACGGTTGGTGTTTTTAAGTTCAATTCATGTAAACGGTATGGCTACCGACGAAGTTGGTTGTTTTGCTTACGACGACACGCCGCAGCCTCATGAGAGCTACGCCGTTTCTAAGTGGGAAGCTGAGCAGGTGTTGTTGGAGGTAGTTGAGAAAACAGGTCTTGAAGTTGTTATAGTACGCCCTCCTTTAGTGTACGGTCCGGGGGTGAAAGGCAATTTTCTTCGCTTATTGCAATTGGTTGGGCGGGGAATCTGGCTACCATTAGGAGCGGTTCGCAACCAACGATCGCTGGTGGGGCTGGATAATCTCATCGATGTGTTGGTTCGGTGCATTGATCACCCCAATGCGCCGGGCAGTATATTTTTAGTCTCTGATGGCCATGATATATCGACACCTGCTCTCATCCAAGCGCTGGCGCGGGCCATGAATAAGCCTGCCAGGCTCTTGCCTGTACCGCTATGGATGATGCGCCTGGCGGGTCGCGTCACCGGCAAAAGCAATGAGCTGAAACGGCTGACGGGATCGCTTCGGGTGGACATTAATCACACCCGTGAAACTCTATGTTGGTCGCCACCCGTGAGTGTCGATGAAGGTCTGAAAAAAACTGTAGAGTGGTACAAGAGCACATGCTGATTCGTCTGTTTGATCTGCTGTTTTCCGCCATCGGCCTGGTTCTCCTTTCCCCGCTTATCCTGTTTGTGATGTGGTTGTGCTGGCTCGATACCCGTTTACCGCTCTTTACACAAGAGCGCGTTGGACGGGGAAAAAAACCGTTTGTGCTGGTGAAATTTCGTACGATGCGCCCCGATACCGACTCGGTTGCCTCACATCTTGCCGATGCCGTGGCAATTACCACGCTTGGCCGGTTTTTGCGTAAAACTAAGTTGGACGAATTGCCGCAATTATGGAATGTGTTGCGAGGTGAAATGAGTCTTGTCGGGCCGCGCCCCTGCTTATTCAGCCAAGAAGAGTTGATTGAAGAGCGCTCCAAACGTGGAGTGTTGCGTGTTCGTCCCGGTATTACAGGCCTTGCGCAAATTCAGGGCATTGATATGTCGACTCCGGAGTTACTGGCGGAGATCGACGCGAAAATGCTGGAATCGCTGAACATACCAAACTATTTCAAGTATCTATTTTTGACGGTTCTTGGTAAAGGCGTCGGTGATCGGGTGAGAAAGAAGTAACATGATCAGCGGGGGAGGGCGCCGCATGCATCTCCAGTCCAAGCGGCTATAGAAGCCGTTCAAGAAATTACTTCAGGGGGTCCTGAGCAATGACCTTTCCGCCAACACTTCGCTGCCGGCACGATAGCAGGCACATTTCATTGTAATCGCCATGTATCGCCAGCTGACCAATCCCAAATTTTACCTGATGATTCTGCTGGACCTGATCATTTTTGGCGGGTCACTGTGGCTTGCTTTTCTGCTGCGCTTCGAGTTTCGCCTTGCGCAAGTGTATATGCAGCAACTTGAGCAGTTATTGCCCTATAGCATAGTGGTGAAGACCGTAAGTTTTTTTGCGCTTGGCATGTACATGGGCATGTGGCGTTACACCAACATACGCGATTTCTGGCAACTATTGCTGGCCTCGGCAGTAGGTTCGCTGGCGTTGATCAGTCTGGCCGCGTTCTGGTTTCGCTTTGCGGGTTTTCCCCGTTCCGTTTTCGTTATGGATTTTGTCTTTACCTTTGTTTTCTGCGGCGGGCTGCGGGTGTGCATTCGGACCCTGTATCTGCTGCGGGGAGACATCAGGCAGCCATTGCGTCTCTTTGATGCAGTGCGGGCGAAAAAAGCGAGTAACCCCGACAAAACATTGATTGTCGGCGCGGGTGATGCCGGAGAGAAATTGCTCAGGGAAATTATCGAAAGCCCTCACCTGCGCTATCAGGTGGTCGGTTTCCTGGACGATAATATCGCCAAGCGGAACCGGAGTATCCATGGGGTGCGTGTGCTTGGCGGCATATCCCAGCTGCACGAATTGGTCGAAGAAGGTTTGCGGATCGATCAGGTGTTTATCGCCATACCCTCGGCCACCGGCCCTCAAGTGCGCCGGATTGTCGAGCTATGTGAACGGTGTGCGGTGGCGTACAAAATTCTTCCGGGCCTCACTTCCATCCTCAGCGGCAAGGTGAGTGTGCAACAGCTTCGAGAGGTGCGCTACGAAGATTTACTTGGCCGGGCGCAGGTACGCCTGGAGACCGATGCTATCAGTTCCATGCTGCGGGGCAAATCCATCCTGGTAACCGGGGCGGGCGGCTCCATCGGCTCGGAACTCTGTCGCCAGATTGTCCGCTACGAGCCTAAGCGGCTTATTTTGTTGGACTCTTCCGAAGCCAATCTCTATGCCATCGAGATGGAGTTTCGTCATGAACTCAATTTCCCTTCCCATAGGGCACTATTGGCAACGGTGCAGGACCGTGAGCTGGATGGCTAAGCTATTTGCCGAGCATCGTCCGCGGGTGGTGTTTCATGCCGCTGCTTACAAGCATGTGCCGCTTCTGGAAGATAACCCCTGGCAAGCGGTGGAGAACAACGTGCAGGGATCCCGTGTGGTAATGGAGGCGGCGCTTGCGTACGAAGCGGAGCGTTTTGTCCTGGTCTCCACCGATAAAGCCGTTCGGCCAACCAATATCATGGGGGCAAGCAAGCGAGTCGCCGAACTGCTCCTGCAAAATATGGATGGTGAACGGACGATTTTTTCCGCGGTGCGTTTCGGCAATGTGGTTGGATCATCAGGTTCGGTTATTCCGCTTTTTCGTCGCCAGATCGAGCGTGGTGGTCCGGTGACGGTTACCCATCCGGAGGTGACTCGCTTTTTTATGAGCATTGAGGAGGCGTGCCAACTCATCCTGCAGGCCGGCACACTGGCCAAAGGTGAGGAAATATTTGTCTTGGATATGGGAACGCCCATAAAAATTGCTGACATGGCTAACGATTTAATCCGATTGTGCGGTAAAGAACCGGGTGAAGATGTGGAGGTTCAGTTTATTGGGCTTCGTCCGGGTGAAAAATTGTATGAAGAATTAATTGCCTCAGGTGAAGACGTGATTCCAACTCATCATGAAAAAATTATGAAGCTCAGGCCCCATTCCCAATCATTTGACGGGTATGGCGGGACGGTTGGGCGTGGCTTGCTCAATGATACAATAGAAGAATTGCGCAAACGGGCTGCTGCGCACGATGTGGCGGGTATTCGGGCGTTGTTCCGAGAAATTGTACCGGAGTATGCGCCTGATAATGACAACGAAGGGAAGTAATAATAGACAGACCAGATTATCACCAATTCAGGTGGATTGGAGATGGTACTTGAAGGGGCCAAAATCCGATACCGATGAAATGTAAGATTCCCTCATGATTGATGGCGTCGTTAAAACCCATTTTTTCGTCATACCGAAATTGACTCGACACCCATAGTTAATTGAAATCACTGGATTCCCGCTGCAGCCTGCCCTTGAGTGTTGTTATCGAGGGCGGGAATGACGGCAGTAGTCAATTTTGAGGTTTTTACGAGAGCATTATGATAAACTTTATTGAGAAAAGATGGTAACGGCAATCTTTATTGCCATGGCTGGCTTGTATACTCTATCTCATATAGTGGGGTATCTTTTTAATTTAAGCCCACTAGGGATCCTCTATCTATATTTTTCGGTATTACTAATATTTCTCTTATTATATTTTCTATTTGTACGAATAGACTGTAAATTTAAGTATCATTTACTAGACAAAAAAGAGCTTTATTTTGTTGGTTTTTTTATTGCATTTTCGGTGGTTTTAACACTATGCTTAAATCGACCGGATGCCGATGACCAATACTACCTAAACTCCGCCATTGAATATCTTGCTAAAAACACTCATCCAATCTCTGAAAGCAAGTACGTACACCAAAGACGGGCTGCACTAGCTGCTTATGAATCGTTGCGTGCGAATGTATCGTCACTATTTAACATACCAATCTTAATTTCTTACTATCTGCTTGTTCCTGCTATCTTCTCAATATTTGTCGCGACAATTCACATAAAGTTGCTTCGACTTACCATCCGCGATGATTGGGTCTATGGCATGTTGTTTTTCTTTATAGTCATGCTTGTCTGGGGTGATATTCATCGAACTCATGCAAATTTCGGTTTGGTACGATTATTTCAGGGAAAAGCGGTATTCGTTTCTTTAATTATTCCTGCAATTATATATTACTACTTTAAATATTTCCAGACAGAAAAACAAAAGTATATGCTATTACTATCAGCTTGTATTGTTGCTGGTGTTGGTTTTACGCCGACAGCACTTGTGGTTGAACCTTTATTGTTGCTTGTACTTTATATTTCTGGGATCTTTAGTTTTAAAAAATCGGATAAATCCTATTTTTTTACTCTATTTTCAGCAGTATTTATGTTGATTTTACTAGGACTTCTATTTAAGCAATACTTTAACATTTCAAATGCTACAGTACACACACCTCGTGGTACTGTCGAGCATACTACAAATCTTGAGATGATAACTTATGTGATAGGAAGTGGCTTTCGCGGCTGGTTTGCATTGTTCTGTTTCATTATTAGTCCATTTTTTATCCGAAATACCAGTATTAGAAAGGTCTATTTCAATTTCACTATTATTTGTTGCTTATTGATGGCTATACCATGGACCTCTGAATTTATCGCAAAAAACACATATAAGACGGCTTCGTGGCGCTGGTTATGGATGATTCCATTTCCATTTGCAATGTCTGTTGTGATGGGTTCTATTCCGCGCAAAGTATCGGCTAGAATGTTCAATATTCCAATCGGTTTCTACGTCTATTTTATTATTTGTCTGATATTTATATTGTCCTCGAAAAGAAATGTACTTTCAGAAGAAAATTACACGACTTTTTCTCTGCCAAAACCAAAAATTGAATCCAACAAAATGTGGCTAAGAAACTATGGCGAATATGGTCTCATTGAAGGTAATCGTATTTGCGTTGAGAGTTTAAATCAGTGCTATTGATTACGTATACCCATTAGAGGGAACCTTCCGATATGGAGTCTTCGGCCGAAATCATCGCTGTTCACAAAATTGTATCCTGGAAGCATCAGTCATATGCCTGGGATTACATTTTCCTCACGCCTGGATCTTGAATGAACATTCACATGTTGCAAGGCTTCGCTCATAAAAGCCATAGGTCGCGAAATACTACACCCCCTGTCCGCTGGCCCAGTTGAGTTTGTTGCGGATGATGCTGAAGTAGTCGCGTCTGGTAGAAGTGATCAGGGTGAGGCGGTCGTCTGCCATTTTTACCTCCAGGGTGTCGCCTGGATTCATTTCCCACGCCTGTTGGCCGTCCACAATTACCATTGCCGTTACGTCGCCTTCATGGGCGAGGTAGTGGGAGGTGATGGTGGCGGCGGGGGGCAGTATGATCGGCCGGCTGCTCAGCATGAACGGGCAGATCGGGGTTACCAGGATGGCGGCCAGATCCGGGTGCACCAGCGGTCCGCCCGCCGATAGATTGTAGGCGGTGGAGCCGGTGGGGGTGGAGAAGACCAGGCCGTCGGCGCGATAGGTGGTAATGTGGCGGCCATCGGCGCCGGTAGCCAGGTAGAACAATCTATCCACCGCGTTTTTACTGATCACCACATCGTTGAGGGCATATCGTGGTGCACTCCAGGATGAGCCGCTTTTAAGCCTGGTAGAGAGCAGCGAGCGATGTTCCATATTGGCTGTGCCGGCAAGGATGGCGGCAAGGGTTTCGGTACTTTCGTCTTTGGTGAGTTCGGTAAGAAATCCCAGGTTCCCGAGGTTGATGCCGATCACCGGAATCGAGAGTCTGGCGGCGGTCTCGGCGATTCGCAGCAGGGTGCCGTCCCCGCCGAGGATGATGAGTATATCCAGATCGGCTTCGATTGCACTGGCCAAACACTCGATTCCCCGCTCGGACAGCCAGGCCATCAGGGCGGTGGCATGGGCTGCGGCATCGGTATCACCGGGTTTGCTGATAATTCCCGCTTTTTTCACCGTGAAACCTGGCGGAGATGATGAGTCCATGTGGGTACCTTGGGATATCGCGTTACCTGTTGGCGAGTTCTTCGGCACGGCGCCATGATGCCTCGACAGCGTCCATGACAACGCTGTGAAAACTTCCTCTTTCAAGGGCATGCTGTGCGCAGATAGTGGTGCCGCCCGGAGAGCAGACCCGGTCTCGCAGCAGGGCCGGGTGCTCATCGGTTCGCGCAAGCATCTCGGCGGCGCCCAGCACCGTCTGGATCGCCATGGTGCGGGCGGTGTCGCGAGGCAGTCCAATTTTAACGCCGCCATCGATGAGTGCTTCGACGAAAGAAAACAGATAGGCGGGGCCGGATCCACTGACCGCGGTTATCCCGTTCATGGCCGATTCGTCAACCAGGGTGGTAACGCCGACTGCATCGAAAAGGGCGCGCACCTGCGCATACTGCTCTTCGCTTACCGACTCGTTGCAGCATAAGGCGCTTGCTCCCTTAGCCACCAGGGCAGGGGTGTTGGGCATGACCCGAATGATCGGGTGCTGGTAATTGTCAATACACCCTGCGATAAAGTCAAGCGATATTCCGGCGGCAATGCTGATGATCGGTTGATCCTGAAGATGCTCTTTTACCTCACTCAGCACCGATGTGATGATCTGCGGTTTGACCGCAATCACTATGCGGGCCGACTCCGGCACAACCATGGTCGCGGATGGGCGGCAGTCGACGCCGTATGTGTCGGCCAGGAACTGCCGGCGGGCGTGGTCCGGCTCGGCCACCAGAATGCTATGGGGGGAAAGAATACCGGCTTCGAGAATGCCGGCAATCAGGGCCTGGGCCATCTGACCGCCGCCGATAAATGCGGTGGTGGTTGACATGGTAGTATTCCTCTCAAACCTTATTGAAGCGTTGCATGGCAAGCGATACCTCCATTGACTACCATTGCCGTCCTCATTTGCCAAGAATTCTCATGCAATGAATTTATGAAGGTACCGGTATGATCCGCAAAGAACTGCTTGATATTCTGGCCTGCCCGAAGTGTAAAGGGCCGGTGGTTGCGCACAACGATCCACCCGGCTCATCTGTGGAAAATGTCGCTTATTGGTATGAAATAGTGGACGATATCCCGGTTATGCTTATCGATAAGGCTAAAAATATCCAAGACGAGAACGAACATGGACATTGAACAAGGCTACCCTGATCTCTACAATCGCTATGTGACGACCGGCAACCACCGGGACCAGTGACTATTTTGGTTTGATTCGCGCCCTGCTTGAGAAAAAGCATGACGGCGATAAAGATGCTGAAAGCGGCAATTTCCCAGGCTTATGAGCTTGTCCGTGATGAAATAATACACAACTCCGAACCGCCTGTTCAAGAAATTTCCTTTCGGCACTTCAGGGTGGCGGGGGGTGCTTGGTAAAGACGTGTGTGTCAACTCGGTACAGGCGGTAACCAGAGCACTGATCGGTCTGTATGAATCGCTGGCGACTTATCCCGAGCGGGCTGATTTTCTTGGCGTAGACTCCCTGGATGAGGCTCGCCGGCGCGGTTGTCTGCTTGGCTATGACAACCGTTTTGGCGGTGAAATACTTGCCAGAGCTATCGCTGAGGTGCTGGTGGAACACGGGTTCAAGGTGTACTGGGCGGGGGAATCCGCCACCGGAGTGCTTTCCGCGGCGTTGTTGGAATTGGGCGCCGCCTTTTCCGTCAATCTTACCCCCTCGCACAATCCTCTGGAATATGGCGGCTATAAATACAATGCAGCCGATGGCGGACCGGCCGCCGGCGAATTGACTACGGTGCTCACCGATCTGGCGAGGCAGGCCGTGGCCGGCAAAGAGGTGGTGGGTAAGAGCGTGGGCGCCCCGGTGGGTGAGATCCTGGGTATCGATGCTCTGGCGTTGTGGCAGCGGCGGGTGATAGCACACAAGAATACCCACGGAATCGATTATCAGGCTCTGATTTCACACCTTGCAAGTCGCGACGATCTGACCCTGGTAATCGATTCGGTACATGGGGCAAGCCGTATTCACCTGAGAACATTGCTGGCAGAGGCGGCTGTCCACCTGACGCATCTGCGGGCGGAGCCCGATGTAAGTTTTGGTGGTATTGGTCCGGAGCCTTCGTCCGAGAATATGAGCAAGGTTACCGCTACCCTGCGGGACAGCGATAAAGCACTGAAGGTCGGTGCGATTATCGACCCGGATGCTGATCGTATTCGTTTTACCGATGGTAGTCAGGAGATCAGCATGAACCAGTTCGGCGCCATGGCTTACTACTACCTCCATCAATACAAGCATAAACGCGGGATGGTGGCGAAAACGGTGGCGACTTCCAACCTGGCCAATGCGGTGGCTCGCGGATTGGATGAACAGGTGTATGAAACCAAGGTAGGTTTTAAGGAGTTCAAGCCGGTCATCGGCAAAGCGCTTGTCTGTTTCGAGGAGTCGGACGGCATTTCCATTATCGGTCATACCCCGGAAAAAGATGCCTATATCGGATTGCTTCTGGCACTTGATATGGTGGTGCATACGGGAATGAATCTGGGCGCTCTTAAAGAAGAGATCGAGCAACGTTTCGGTGCTTTCTATCCCGTCCGCGATGGGGTGGTGGTGAGCAAACAGGGGGCGGAACTGCTTGAAAGCCTGGCCCTTCTTGAAAAGTATCGAGAGGGATCAATGGTTCGGGTCGGCACTGAAGAAAAAGAGATAAAAGAGGTCATCGATATTGACGGAAGAAAAATGATTTTTGCCGATGATTCATGGATCATGATCAGAGCATCGGGGACCGAGCCGAAGGTTCGATTTTACGTAGAGTCTCGCACCGAAGACGGTGCTCAGGTGCTGGTCGATACCGCCAGGATGATGATGGCTGAGGCAGGTCTGCTCTAAGCCCGGCTTCATGTACTGATATGGCTAGCCGGGTATTGCAATCAACCAGTGCGGTATTAAATTGTTCTCAGGCTTTTTTAAGTACAATAATTCTCTAATTGGAGCTTTTAAACATATGTGGGAATACACTGAAACAGTTACCGAACATTTCCAGAATCCACGCAATGTCGGGGAAATAGATAATGCTGACGGGGTTGGCGAGGTCGGTTCACTTGCCTGTGGCGATGCCCTGCGACTCACCCTGAAGATCGAGGATGGTAAGATTGTCGATGCCAAGTTCAAAACCTTTGGCTGCGCCAGCGCCATCGCTTCTTCTTCGGCCCTTACCGAGATGATCATCGGCATGGATGTCAGCAAAGCCGAGACTATCACCAACGAAGACATTGCCAGCGCACTGGGCGGTCTGCCCAAGGAAAAGATGCACTGTTCGGTTATGGGCAGAGAGGCGCTGGAGGCGGCCCTTGCCGATTTTCGGGGGCTCAGCCTTCCGAAGGCGGACGGCGAGGTGGTCTGTGAGTGTTTCGGGGTGACTGATGTGGAGATCAGGCGAGTAGTAAGTGAATCGAATCTTCACTCAGTTGAGGAGATCACCAATTTCACCAAGGCGGGTGGAGGCTGCGGCAAGTGCGAAGAGAAACTGGCTGAGTTACTTCACAAAACCCAGTCGGACGGTTTGCGGGTGATACCCTTGAAACAGCCGTCAAAACGGATGACCACCCTGCAGAAAATAAAAAAGATCGAAGAGGTGCTTGACCGTGAAATCAGACCAGGCCTGAGGCTAGATGGCGGCGATATTGAGCTGATCGATGTAGAGGGCGATACAGTCATGGTTTCCATGCGGGGTGCATGTACCAGCTGCTTTAAATCACAGACGACCATTAAGGAATTTGTCGAGCGGAAATTGCGTGAACAAGTGCTGGAAACATTGGTCGTGGAGGAAGCGTAGTGAATAACGAGATGCCGGTAATATATATGGACAACAACGCCACCACCATGGTGGCGCCGGAGGTAATGGCGGCGATGGAGCCCTATTTCGGCGGGCTCTACGGTAACCCTTCGAGCATGCACAGCTTTGGCGGCCAAGTCGGCAAAGCGGTTGCCAATGCCAGGCAGCAGGTGGCGGAGCTGCTTGGCTGCGATGAAGATGAGGTGATATTCACTAGTTGCGGCACGGAGAGCGATTCCACGGCGATTTTATCGGCCCTGCGGGCCAACCCGGAGCGTCGCCACATTGTCACCAGTCGCATCGAGCATCCGGCGGTAAAAAACCTGTGTGAAAATATTAGTATTTTCACCGGCCATCCCTACCGGGTCACCATGCTCAAGGTGGACGAGGAGGGGCTGATCGACATGGACGAATATGCTGAGTCATTGCGTGACGATACCGCCATTGTCAGTATTATGTGGGCCAACAACGAGACCGGTGTTATCCTTCCGGTTGAAGAGATGGCGGTGATGGCCAGAGAGCGTGGTATCCCGTTTCATACCGATGCGGTACAGGCGGTCGGCAAAATTCCCTTTTCTCTGCGTGACAGTGAAATTGATTTTCTTTCGCTCTCCGGCCATAAGCTCCATGCGCCAAAGGGCATCGGTGTCCTCTATGTCAAGCGTGGCACTCCCTTTGCGCCGTTTCTGACGGGCGGCCACCAGGAAGATGGGCGACGTGCCGGAACCGAAAATGTTGCCTCGATCGTTGGAATCGGCAGGGCATGCCAACTCGCCGCGGACAAAATGGATGAGGAAAACGGTCGGGTAAAAGCGCTTCGCGACAAACTGGAGAACGGGTTGTTAAGCTCGATTCCCCGCTCCCTTCTCAACGGCAACAAAGAGCTGCGCTTACCAAATACCGCCAACATCAGTTTCGAGTTCGTGGAAGGAGAGTCCATTCTTCTTCATATGGATCGCTATAATATCTGCGCATCATCAGGTTCCGCCTGTACTTCGGGCTCCCTTGAACCATCTCATGTACTGCGGGCGATGGGGGTGCCGTTTACCGCTGCGCACGGATCCATTCGTTTTTCCCTCAGCGTCTATAACACCGAGGAAGAAATAGATACCGTTTTAGAAAAACTTCCACCGATAATCGCGTCGCTGCGTGAGATGTCACCGTTCTGGCCGAAAAAATAGTTTTATTTCACCTGGTATGACAAGCAAAAATTCATGAATTTTTGCTTGCTTTTACCATTTTTCCCGTGGGTTACCCGGTAATAAATGAAACACCGGGATTATCTTTCTTCAGGTACAATTCCTTTCTATTTTATTCAGTAATATCGATTTCTTGACAGCACGCTGATTTGCTGGTTAAAAAGAGTGTTGGTAAGTGGTGTGGTGAAATGGTCACCGATCTATCTAAAACCAGTATGAGGGAGGGGGAACATGGCACTTGATCCGACCAAACACGCAGATTGGGAAATCGCTCAGGAAGCGGAAACCCGTATGAAAACCGTGTATCAGCTCAGCGAGGAACTTGGTCTTACCAAAGAAGAGCTGTTACCGTACGGCCACTATGTCGCCAAACTTGATTACCGCAAGATCCTGGAGAGAACGGCAGCCAAGCCAGACGGCAAATATGTGGACGTCACCGCCATTACCCCCACTCCTCTGGGTGAGGGTAAATCAACCTGCGCCATGGGGCTGGTGCAGGGGCTTGGCAAACGCCAGAAAAGCGTGGTCGGCGCCATTCGCCAGCCTTCCGGTGGACCGACCATGAACATCAAGGGCTCGGCGGCCGGCGGCGGGCTTGCCCAGTGTATTCCGCTCAACGAATTTTCCCTGGGCCTGACCGGCGATATCAACGCCATCATGAATGCCCATAACCTTGGAATGGTCGCGTTGACGGCCCGGATGCAGCATGAATCCAACTATACCGATGAACAACTCGCTCAGCGCAACCTCAAACGTCTGGACATCCATCCGAAGAAGGTTGAATTCAGATGGATCATCGATTATTGCGCCCAGGCACTGCGCAATATAACTATCGGTATTGGTGGAAAGCTTGACGGCTATACCATGAGCTCAAGTTTTGGTATCGCCGTTTCTTCGGAGATCATGGCAATTCTGGCCGTCGCCAAGGACCTCACCGATATGCGTGAACGCATCGGTAAAATTGTGGTTGCCTATGACAAGCAGGATCGGCCGGTAACCACCGCCGACCTGGAAGTGGACGGCGCCATGACCGCCTGGATGGTACAGGCCATCAATCCCAACCTCATGCAGACTCTCGAGGGTCAGCCCGTGCTGGTGCACGCCGGGCCGTTTGCCAACATCGCCATCGGCCAGTCCTCGGTAATTGCCGATCGGGTGGGGCTGAAAATAGCTGACTACAACGTCACCGAATCGGGCTTTGGTGCTGATATCGGTTTTGAAAAATTCTGGAACCTCAAATGTCGCTACTCGGGCAATATCCCCAACTGCGCGGTTGTGGTTGCCACCATCAGGGCGCTGAAATGCCACGGCGGCGCCCCTATCCCCATTCCCGGCAAACCGATGCCGACGGAATACAGCACCGAAAATGTGGGCTGGGTCGAAGAGGGGACGAAAAATCTCCTGCACCATATCGAAACCGTCAAGAAGGCGGGTATCAACCCGGTGGTCTGTATCAACGCCTTCTACACCGATACCGATAACGAGATCGCCGCGGTCCGCGGGCTCTGCGAGGCAGCCGGCGCCCGGGTTGCCCTGTCACGACACTGGGAACATGGCGGCGAGGGGGCGCTGGAGTTTGCCGATGCGGTGATTGATGCCTGTGAGGAGCCAAACAATTTCAAGTTTCTCTATGAACTCGATACTCCCCTTGAGCAGCGCATCGAACTGATCGCCAAAGAGGTCTATGGGGCCGATGGCGTCTCCTATTCCGGAAATGCCGTCAGTGCCCTCAAGCGGCTGGCCGATGACCCTGATATGGCAAACCTTGGCACGTGCATGGTTAAAACCCACTTATCACTCTCCCATGACCCGAAGCTCAAGGGAGTGCCCAAGGGCTGGACCTTGCCCATCAGTGATATACTGACCTACAAGGGGGCCGGCTTTGTCGTGCCGGTTGCCGGGGCAATCAGCCTGATGCCGGGCACCGGATCGGATCCGGCCTATCGGCGCATAGATGTGAATACCGAAACCGGACGGGTTACCGGGGTATTTTAGAAAAACCCAGCTCATGAGCGTGCGGGATGACACCCGCACGCTCCCAATAGAGGGTATAGATGGCTATTGGCAGAAAAAAAGAAGAGTTTGCTTCGGCCGGCAAGAAAAAGACAATTAAGGATCGAACCGGCGCTTCCAAACTTCGGCTCGGCGAAATGCTGAGCAAGGCCGGCTACATTACCACCCGGCAGTTTGAAGATGCAAAAAGTAAGGTTAAAAAAAGCGGCGAGCGGATGAGTTCGGTGCTGCGCCAGCTGGATTACATCGAAGAAGACACCGTCTATAATTTTTTAAGCCGCAGCCATGGTTACACCGCGGTCAACATCGCAAGTGAGCCGCCGAGCGGTGACGCAATAAAGGCAATGCCGTATGAAACCGCCAAGAAATATCTAGCGTTTCCTTTGCGAATGGCCGGCAATACCCTGCAGATCGCCATGGCCGAGCCCACTGACTCACTGGCTGTTGAGGAACTGCAGGAGGAGATCAACAAAGAGCTGGACGTCTGTGTCGCCATCGATCGTGATATCATTGAGGCGTACAGAAAATACTACAAGATTGATGACGAAGAGGCAAGTTCCTTTTTCTCTCAAAAAGAAGATGAGAGCGAGGAGACTTTAACGATAACCGAAGTGGATGATTTCGGTGCCATCGTTTCCGAAGCGGCGGATGATTTTGAAATTGAAAGCGGCGGTGAAGATGAGGGATTTGATCAGTTCGCCGCCTCCGATGCCCCCATTATCAAACTGGTGAACGGTATCCTGGTTAAGGCGGTGCAGGAAGGAGTCTCTGATATTCACATAGAGCCCTACGAGAAATCCATGCAGGTTCGGTATCGTAAGGACGGCTCTCTCTTTAAGTCAATGAACCTGCCGCTCACCATAAAAAATGCCCTGGTAGCCCGGGTAAAGATTCTCTCCGGTCTTGATATTACCGAGCGCCGGGTTCCCCAAGACGGGCGCATCAAGATGCGTCTGGGCAAGCAGCGCTCCGTTGATTTCCGGGTGTCAAGCCTGCCGACCCTGTTCGGCGAGTCGGTGGTCCTGCGTATCCTCGATAAGGGGTCGCTCAATGTCGACCTGACCATGCTCGGTTTTGAGGTGAGCACCTTTGAAATGCTCAAGCGATGTCTGTCCCTTCCGCAGGGGTTGCTCTTGGTTACCGGGCCCACCGGTTCCGGCAAGACCGTTACCCTCTATTCGGCGCTTAACTCACTTAACAGTGAGGATATTAAGATTCTCACGGCCGAGGATCCGGTGGAATTCAACTTCAAGGGGATCAATCAGGTCAATGTCCATCAGGAAGTGGGGATGACCTTTGCCGCGGCGCTCAAGGCGTTTCTGCGGCAGGATCCCGATATTATCATGGTGGGTGAGATACGAGATATTGAAACCGCCGAGATAGCCATCAAAGCGGCCATGACCGGTCACCTGGTATTTTCCACCCTGCATACCAATGATACCGCCGCAACCATTGGCCGCTTGGTCGATATCGGCGTACCCTCCTACATGATTGCCTCCTCGGTGAGCATGGTATTGGCTCAGCGGCTTGGCAGGCGTTTGTGCAAGGAGTGCAAGAAAGAGAAAGATTATGAACCGGAGGAGTTAATCAATGCCGGCTTCAAGGAAGAAGAGATCGCTTCCCTTACCCTCTATGGACCGGCAGGGTGTAAAACGTGTAACGGTCTTGGCTACAAGGGCCGGGTGGGCTTTTTTGAGTTGATGGAGGTGACCAGTGAGGTGGCCCAGGCGATCAACTCTCAGGTTCCTGAAGATCAATTACGCAAAATCGCCATCAAGGAGGGAATGGTGCCATTACGCCATGCCGCCCTGGAAAAAGTGCGTCAGGGGGTAACCAGCGTGGAAGAGGCGATTCGGCGCACAACCATCCACCAGGACAGAATGCCCGCCTATCTGCTCAACCCCGATGTCGAGGAATATGAGGATGGTGATTCGATCATCCGTGAAGGAAATGTGGACAATGATTTCTTCCGGCTCGTGCGCGGCGCCTGCAGCATCGTTAAGGGCGGCAAAAAGATTGGCGAAATCAGTGAACCGGGGGAATATTTCGGCGAGCTTTCAGCCCTGCTTGAAGTACCTCGGGATGTCTCAGTCGTGGCCCACGGCAGATGCACGGTCAAGCGATTTCCCGGCGATAAGTTGGGAGAGATTTTAGATAAGTATCCGGAAATCGCCAGTCAGCTCTATAAGCTTTCCGCCACACGATTGCAAAAAAGCAACAAGATTATCGTCAAGCTGGCTGGAGGCGGAATAAAGCGGCCCGCTCCGGCAACGGCGCAGCGGGCGGCCCATTAGCCCTTTACCCTTCAACAAATGATGTCGCTGGGCGTCACCGGCGATCGGCTAACAGGCTACTTTCCTGCGCCTGAATTCTTCAATCTTCCCGGCTCTATTTCACGGATGCATAAGCGATGACTCTGCTGCACGCTCTCCTGCTCACCGATGGCAATCCCGGTCACGAAAAGCAGTCTCGAGCAATTCTGCGTGCTCTGAACCGCTATGTTGATCTTGAAACAGAGCAATGTGCGGTTGAGGCAGTGCAACCCCGATTCCGTGCCGATATTGCCATCGGTACCGGTCGTACTACTCATTATCCGCTGGTGAAGGTCAAGATGAGGTGCGGGGCCAGGATAATTACCTGCATGAGTCCTCATGTTATATTCAGGTACCTCTTTGATCTGTGTTGCGTGCCCCTGCATGACTCCATTACTGGGAAAAATATATTTACCACCATGGGGCCGCCCAATTTGTCTTCGCCTTCCAGTCAGCACAATAACAAGGCGGGATTGATTGTTGTCGGCGGCGCCGATGATACGTCTCACTACTGGAACGATGTAGAGATACTTGATACGTTATCAGAAATACTTAACAAGTCTGATATCAGTTGCTGGACGGTGGCCGGCTCACCCCGAACCCCGGCCCAGACTGAGGACAAAATTATCCGATTACTCGGTTCTCATCGCCACGCCAGCTACTATAGCTTTAACCAGACACCGCCGGGGTGGATCGAAGAGCAATACCAACGAAATGCAACGGTGTGGGTGACCGCCGATTCTATAAATATGATCTATGAGGCATTAACGGCGGGGTGCAAGGTTGGCGTTATCCCGGTCAGGTGGAAAAAAAGAAGAAAAAAATTCGCCATCAATGAACGGTATCTGGTTGAGCGTGATATGATTCTTACCTTCGACCAGTGGCGGCTAGGCGATGAACTTCCTGAACTGAGCGCTCCTTTAAACGAGGCAGATCGCTGTGCGCGTGAGATAGTACGAAGATGGTGGCCAGAAAACTTACCGTAATGCAGGTTGTCCCCGAGATGGACGAGGGCGGCGTCGAAGGTGAAACGCTGGACTTCGCCATCTATCTCGCCCGGCAGGGGCACCGTTCAATTGTAGTGTCGGCCGGTGGCCGGATGGTCAATCGTCTTGAGCGCGAGGGCGTGTATCACCTGCGTTGGAAATACATTGGCGAGAAGAGTTTCCGTTGCCTACCTTATATAAAGTCATTCCGGAGTTTTTTTCTTGAACAGGGGGTAGATGTTGTCCATCTGCGCTCACGGTTGCCCGCCTGGCTTGGGTATCTTGCCTGGAAAAGCCTGGATCCCCTAAAACGTCCGCTTCTGCTTACCACCTTTCATGGGTTTTATTCGGTCAACAGCTATTCCACTATTATGACCAGAGGTGAGCGGATTATTGCCGTATCCGCGGTGATTCGAAATCACATCGTCGACAATTATCAGGTCGATCCAGGTTGTATCGAAGTAATTCATGGCGGCTATGATGAGTTTCAATTCAATCCCACTGCCGTTTCTAAACAGCGAGTGGAAGCTCTGCGGACGCAATGGGGGCTGAAACGTAATGGACAAGCGGTAATCATGCTTCCCGGTCGATTGACGGAATGGAAGGGGCATGAGGTCTTTATCGAGGCCTTGGATAAGATTAGAGAGTTGCCCTTTATCGCGTTATGCGTCGGGGATACCAGTGAACATCAGAATTTTGTGGGTAAGCTGAAAAACCGGATCACATCTCTGGGGTTGACTGATAAGGTGATACTTGTCGGTCATTGTAATGATATGCCCGCTGCTTATCTACTGGCCGATATTGTCGTTTCGGCCTCATCATCACAGCCCGAAGCCTTCGGTAAAGTTGCCATCGAGGCCATGGCAATGGGTAGACCGGTGGTTGCCACCGCCCATGGCGGCAGTATCGAGACAATACGAGATGGTGAAACGGGATGGCTGGTAAATCCTTCTGATCCCGATGACCTGGCTGCCGCCCTGAAGAATGGGGTCATGCATCCGGAGAAGTTATCGTTATTTGGCAGCTCCGGCGCCCGCTGGGCTGTACAACATTTTACCGCACGCCGGATGTGTGAAAAGACCCTGTCTTTGTATCAGAGATTACTGGAGGAGCGTGCTCGGAAAGGACGAGGAGAATTTCTCTCGGTTGTGCAGATGGTGCCGGAGCTTGAGAGCGGGGGAGTGGAACGGGGAACCTTGGAGGTGGGTAAGTATCTGGCCGAATCCGGCCATAGATCCATCGTTATCTCGGGCGGGGGGAGACTGGTGTCGCGGCTGGTCGATGAAGGCAGTACTCATATACACTGGAAAGTGGGGTCAAAAAATCCTATCACCCTTCGTTACCTGTTGCCGCTTCGCAGGCTGCTTATAAATGAACAGATTGATATACTTCACCTGCGTTCCCGGATGCCTGCATGGCTCGGCTATGTAGTGTGGAAGTCTCTGCCCCGGGCAAAACGGCCGGTGCTTGTCACGACATTTCACGGGTTTTATTCAGTTAATCGCTATAGTGCGGTCATGACCAAGGGGGTGGGCATCATTGCCATCTCGAAAAGCATTAGGAAGCACATCCTTGATACCTATAAGGTTGACAAACCGATCCAGCTTATTTTCAGAGGTGTTGATAAAGAGAAATTTGATCCCGCGCTGGTCTCCCGAGCACGCATCGAAACCTTACGCCGGCAATGGCAGGTGCCGAAGAATCGATCGGTCATCATGCTGCCGGGCAGATTAACCCGCTGGAAAGGGCAGAACGTATTCGTAGAGGCTCTTTCGCGGTTGGATCGCGATGATTTTTTTGGCGTGATTGTTGGTGATTTGTCGGAAAACCCTGTGTACGTCAAGGAAATAAAGGAGTTGATCAAGACCCTCAATTTAGACGATAAAGTAGCCTTGGTCGGATATTGTGATGACATGCCGGCGGCTCTTATGCTGGCCGATTTGGTCATATCCGCTTCCTCTGATGAACCGGAGGCGTTTGGCCGGATCACCATAGAGGCCATGGCAATGGGCAAACCGGTGATTGCCACTGCCCATGGCGGCAGTCTGGAGACGGTGCGGGCGGGCAAGAGCGGATGGCTGGTTGAGCCGGGCAATCCGACGGATATGGCCCGCGCTCTGGGTGAGGCGCTGGCTGACCCTGAGGTGCTTGTTGAATTTGGCAGGTATGGCAAAGATGTGGTTGATAGGCAGTTTACCTTACAGTCAATGTGTGAGATGACGGTCAGTTTCTACAAACAATTGTGGAATACCCATCGAAAACCGTATCGGCTCTATGCAAATGGGAGCCTTGAAAAATGAGAATTTTCGTTCAAGATCAAGGCGCGAGAAAAATTAACCGCAGGCATATGACTGATATTCCGAGGATAAAATTTTTTAAGCAACGATGAGATTGGGCGAAAAGGCCATTTTGCAAGGTTCCCAAGTATCGACACAGCTGATTGAATAAAACTATGGATACAGCAAATGAGGTTAAACGGATCTCCGTCATCATACCGATTTTCAATGAGGAGGATAACGTTGATCCCCTTTACTCAGAGCTCAAGCCGATACTCAAGGAGCAAGAGCGGTATGAGCATGAAATTATCTTTATTGATGACGGCAGCACTGATGCATCGCTTGCGAAGTTGGAATCAATACAGCACGAAGACAAGGATGTTATACTGCTTTCATTTCGCAAAAATTTTGGCCAGACGGCTGCCATGTCGGCAGGTTTTGATTATTCTTCCGGCGACATCATTATCACCATGGATGGTGATTTACAAAATGACCCTCATGATATACCGCTGCTGTTGGAAAACATCGAGCAGGGGTATGATGTCGTAACAGGGTGGCGTTACCAGAGAAAAGATCCGTATTTCAGCAGGAAATTACCTTCAATTTTAGCCAACAAAATAATATCTCTGACAACCAGTGTCGCGCTGCACGATTATGGCTGCACCCTCAAGGCATTTCGCAGTGAGGTAGTAAAAAACATCAGGCTCTACGGTGAAATGCACCGATTTATCCCGGCCATTGCCTCAGGAATGGGGATTTCATTTACCGAGGTTCAGGTCAACCATCGGCCACGTAAGTATGGCACCTCAAAATATGGGATCTCACGGACGATTCGGGTTATTCTCGATCTGATCACGGTGAAATTTTTATTGAGCTATGCCACCAGACCGATTCAGGTGTTTGGTCTTCTTGGCTTTGTCAGTGGGACCATCGGGTTTTTGATCGCACTGATTATGACAATTCAGCGCCAATTTTTTAGCATCCCGATGGGCGACAGACCGCTGCTGCTGCTTGCCGTTTTATTGATATTTATCGGTATACAACTTATTTCCATCGGCCTGATCGCAGAACTGCAGGCGCGCACCTACCATGAATCTCAGCAAAAGCCGATATATTTTATCAGAAATGTATACAGATCGGGCGACCTAGAATAATGAATTTTTCCGTTCAAGATCGAGTCAAGGAACTTGGCACCGTAGGCATATAACTGATATTGACAGGATAACATCTATTGAGTGACGATAAGGTTGGGTGAAAAGCCCATTTTTTAAGGTTGCCATCATCTTAACAGATAAGACTTTTTGTTATGCAGGAAAAGAAGCGTGAAAATCTCACCGTAGTCATCCCTAATTGGAACGGTAAGGATTTTCTTGCTCCCTGTCTTGACTCCCTGTTGCGGCAATCCGTTCCATGCCCGCCGATCATCGTTGTCGACAATGGTTCAACGGATGATTCCCGCGCTTTTTTGCAAAAACACTACCCGCGGGTACAGATTGTCGCCTTGCCAGATAATCTTGGATTCAGCGCGGCGATAAATGCCGGTATTTCACATGCCGACACTGCCTGGGTTTTTTTATTAAACAACGATACCCAACTCCATCCGCGTTGCCTGGAAACTATGAATGAAAGATGTTTCCGGCAAAATGAATATGACATGTTTGCCTTAAAAATGATGTCGTATCATGATCGTACTATGATCGATGGGGCTGGCGATTCAGTATTGCGCGGAGGCGTCGGCTACCGGTTGGGAACAGGCGAATATGACAAGACACCATATGCTATGCGGCGTGAAGTGTTCGGCGCATGCGCGGGCGCCGGCCTCTATCGTCTTTCACTGTTTAATAAAATTGGTACCTTTGACGAAGATTTCTTTGCCTATCTTGAAGATGTTGACTTCAATATACGGGCCAAAAGAGCGGGGGTTAAATGTTGTTATATTCCGGATGCGGTCGTCTATCATATAGGCAGTGCAACGTCCGGATCAACCATAAACCCCTTTACCATACGTCTTTCGACCCGAAATAATGTGTTTGTTATTATCAAGCATGTTTCTGTCCGCCTGTTTATATGGTTTTTACCGGCGTTTCTTGTGTATCAGTTTTTCTGGTTGGTTTTTGTGATCAAAAAAGGTCATTTCAGCTCATATATCGCAGGGATTGTCGAAAGTATTCGGTACCTGGGCGCGATGATAGGCAAAAGAAAAAGCATCAAGTCTACATCGATACTAAGCAGCAGGCAACTGGTGCGCGCCTGTATTGATGCGGAGCGAGAGGCAATCTACTCGATTATGATGAGAAGGCGGCAGCACAACCGTACAAATGTTCTGTTACACCTCTATCTGCGGATCTTCTGCTGATGTCCCCGGCCTCTGCCATCCACCATAGAGATACTGAAAATTCCATCAATATCATCATCGTTACCCATGAATCGCATGCGGTTCTTGAGAGATGTCTACAGTCTCTCTATGCCCAGTCGCTTTCTCCATCGCGCATTATAATAATTGACAGCGGATCTTCTGAGTGCGGCTATCTTGAAAGATATGAAAACGATCACCTTCACCTGGTCAGACGCTATGACAATATCGGTTACGGGGCGGCTAATAATTGTGGTATTCACTACCTCAGCGCGGATGCAGGCTATGTTGTATTTCTCAACCCTGATGTCTTTCTCGAGCCTGCTTGTCTGGCAATCGGCAAGAGCCTGCTAGAAGAAAATTCCCGCATCGGCGTATGCTCGGGGCTGCTGATGGGATATGATATTACATCGGATAGGGAGACGGGCCGGATTGACTCAGCCGGTATCTATCGAACCTGGTACGGCCGCTGGTATGATCGGGGACAGGGGAGCAAAGAGGTGAACAGGTATGGTGAAAGCGCCGATGCCCCGGCTTTATGCGGAGCATTTCTTTTCTGTCGCATCAATGCCGTCAGGTCATATTTTCCAACGGTCTTTGACGAATCGTTTTTTATGTACAAAGAAGACATCGATTTATCCCTGCGCTTGCGCAGAAACGGCTGGCGACTGCGTTATGAACCAACGATGAGGGGGTTGCATTGTCGGGGCTGGTACCCCGACCGAAGGCAGGTTGGCCGCGCCTGGCGGCTGCTGGCGGCAAGAAACGAACTCCTGCTCACAGGTAAACACCGTTCCCCCTATGTTGTCTATGCTCTTTTCAAATATCTTGTGGTAAAACTTGGTGATCAGTGAGTAACAACTGATACCAACGAGTGTTTTTATCCGTGCGCCTGTCAATCATCATACCTACCCGTAACGGCGCCGCCACCCTCCGGGATTTGTTCGCATCCCTGTCGATTCAGACGGTACTGCCGGATGAAATGATGGTGGTTGATTCTTCATCTTCAGATGAAACGGTTACCATCGCTGAACAAACCGGCGCCAAGGTAACGGTGATCGATCCCGACGAGTTTGATCATGGTACGACCCGGACTGCGGCGGCACGGCGGGCCGCGGGAGATATCGTTTTGTTTGTGACCCAGGATGTCGTTTTTGTTGGGGATCAGGTGGTCGAGCACCTCATCAAGTCATTTACCGAAGATGACAAGATTGTCGCGACATATGCGCGGCAGTTGCCGGCACCGGGCGCCACCACCATAGCCTCGCATCTGCGGCTGTTCAATTATCCCCCCAGGACTGAAATCAGATCACTGGCTGATTGTGAAAGGTTGGGGCTGCGAACCATATTTCTCTCAAATTCATGTGCCGCCTACCGCAAAAAAGCGTTAGAGAAGGTGGGGTATTTCAAGGAAAATCTCATTTTCGGCGAGGATACCCATGCTGCTGCTAGGCTCCTGGCAAGGGGAGGAAAAATTAAATATGTGGCAGATGCTCACATCTATCATTCTCACAACTATACCATTGGTGAAGAGTTCAGGCGCTATTTTGATATCGGCGTCTTTCATCAATCTGAAAGCTGGCTGCTTAAGACCTACGGCGGGAGCGGCGGTGCCGGTAGCGCATATATCATCTCAGGTATCCACTATCTTCTCGGTTCGCGAAATTATGGCGTGATTGCCGAGTTCATAGTAAGAGTGGCGGCAAAGTTTGGCGGATATCGGCTGGGAAGGTTATATTCGTACCTGCCTACATCTCTTGCCGTCCGGCTCAGCTTAAACAGAGGCTGGTGGCGAAAGCGGTCATCACTAAAAAAAGGTGAGTCCCACACCTAACCCATCATGATCAATACCAGTCTACGCGAGCAGAGCTCTTTTATCGCCAAGTTGCTCTACCTTCTGGATTGCCTGCTTGTCATCGGCTTTCTCGCCTTGCTGGTCGGCTGGTATCACGTTGAATGGAATATCTATTACACAAGACTGGCGGCCATCACCTTTGTCTTGTGTCTCATAAGTTTTCAGTCATTTCAGCTCTACCGGTCATGGCGGGGCTGGCAGCTGTACATGGAATTTATCGCCATTGCCAAGGCATGGGGGGCGGTGATCGGCCCGCTGCTCTTTTATTTTTTCATTTTCAAGATTTCCATTGCTTATTCCCGGGCGGTTTTTCTCATCTGGTCGATTTTTACCCCGCTGCTCATTTTCTGCGTACACATCATCGCCCGCAAAATTCTCAGGTATGTTCGAGCACGGGGGAAAAATATTCGTCGAGCAGTCATTGCCGGGGCAGGTGATTTAGGCATGAACCTGGTAAAGGAGTTGGAGACGATTCCCTGGGCAGGCATTGAAATAATGGGTTTTTTTGATGACAAAATCACCCATTCACCCGGTCTTTCGGTTATGGACAAACCGGTGCTGGGGGAGATTTCTGAATTGGCCCAATACCTCAAACTCCATGATGTAGATTATGTCTATATCGCCCTGCCCATGCGGGCTGAGAAGAAAATTTTCACTATTTTACGTGAGTGTCGATCTCTTGGCGCCCGGATTTTTCTCATTCCCGATCTCTATCTCTTCGGTCTCCATCATGCCGAATTACAATCTCTGGGAAAGCTGCTGATTTTGAATTTTAACCCCAATACTGACTGGAAACGTGGGTTTGATATTGCCTTTGCGGGTATGGTACTTTTGTTCAGCTGGCCATTACTGGCACTTATTGCCTTGCTGATAAAGGTTGAGGACGGCGGCCCGATAATTTATCGACATACCCGAGTCACCGCCGCCGGCAAGACGTTTAATTGCCTCAAATTTCGCACCATGCGAGTCAATGCCGACCGGGAGTTAGCGGATCTGCTTGCCGACAACCCGGCACTTAAAGAAGAGTGGGAGCGTACCTATAAGATAAAAAATGATCCACGGGTAACGCGTATCGGCCGTTTTTTGCGACGTACCAGTCTCGATGAGTTCCCGCAGTTTATCAACGTTCTGCGAGGCGAGATGAGTGTCGTCGGGGCTCGCCCTATCGTGGGAAAAGAGCTTGAGTACTTTTATCGGGAATCAGCCGGTCGATATTGCTCCATGAAGCCGGGAATAACGGGTCCGTGGCAGGTGGGCAGGCGATCCGACATCGATGATTATCAGGAGCGTGTGGAGCTTGACGACTGGTACATTCTGAACTACTCGCTGTGGACCGATATTAAGATAATTGCTCGGACTATCTACATCATGTTCAGCCGAAATGGAGCCTATTAGCACCAACCTTAAATATAATTGGATGCCATGGCCCACTCTTTTTCGAACAAACATATCGTCATTGCGGTAACCGGCGGCATAGCCGCCTACAAGGTGGCCGGCTGGGCAAGTTCACTTGTTAAAGAGCAGGCGGTGGTCGATGTTGTTATGACCGAGGCCGCCAAGCAATTCATCTCTCCTTTGACGTTCAGCAGTTTGACCGGACGCGCCGTGTTTGACGATATGTTCACGGCCGAAAGATCGGGCCGAATCTCTCATATAAGTCTTGGCCGGGAGGCGGATTGTCTGCTGGTTGCACCGGCCACCGCCAATACCATCGCTCATCTTGCCGGCGGCCAGGCCGATAACCTTGTTACGACCTCGATTCTGGCGGCGACTATCCCGATCATTGTCTGTCCGGCCATGAACGTCAAAATGTATGAACATCGAGCTACCCGCAACAACATTGCCCTCTTACGCGAGTATGGTTATGAAATTGTTGAACCGGAAACCGGGGCTATGGCCTGTGGCGATTTCGGTCCCGGTCGTCTGCCGACATGGGAGATTGTATCGAAGTATGTGCTTCGAATACTTACCGACAGCACGCTTGCCGGGCACCATGTTCTGGTAACCGCCGGCCCCACACGTGAGCATCTTGATCCGGCTCGATATCTGAGCAACCGCTCCTCAGGAAAGATGGGCTATGCCCTGGCGCTGGAGGCGTTTTATCGAGGAGCTGCCGTTACCCTTATCAGCGGGCCAACAACTTTGCCCTCTTTTCCCGGGATCGAATTGGTCGAGGTGGAAACGGCGCAAGAGATGCATGACACCGTCATGTCGCGCTACCAGCAGTCGTCGATTATCATCAAAGGTGCCGCGGTGGCTGATTTTCGTGCCAAACATCAATCTGCTCAAAAAATAAAAAAACAAGATGCGACATATGTCGTTGAGTTGGAGCCGACAGCAGACATCCTTGCCGAACTTGGTCGACGCTGTGACATGAACCACCAAATATTGATAGGCTTTGCGGCTGAGAGTGAAAATCTTGAAAGCGAAGCAAGAAGAAAATTAGTCCAAAAAAACTGTCATCTTATTGCGGTTAACAGTATTGTTTCTCCGTCCACCGGGTTTGGCGCCGACACCAATCAGGTTACGCTTGTCCACAAAAAAGGGGCGACACCGCTTCCTCTTACCTCCAAAGAGAAGACGGCTGAATTGATGTTTGACTACATTGAAGATCATTTCCTGCCGCTGCAAACAGGCTGAACCCCTCGGCATGTCAAAGAGTTATAAGGGCCGGCACTCTCTGGTTCTTTAAGGTAACCCTCAAAAGTTAGCAACACCCTGATAAACAGATAGGTATCTTTTCGTAATGGACAGACAATACCGGGCCTATCTGTATGCTTTATCGGCAGTCTTGATGTGGTCGACGGTTGCCAGCGCCTTTAAGCTGAGCCTTGTCTATCTCTCCCCGGTTGCATTACTCTTTTACGCCAGTCTGTTTTCGTGTGCGGCCCTCTTGCTGGTGGTTGTATGCCAGAACAAGCTCATACTGCTCAGAAGGGCGAACCTTGGAGAGTGGCGTAAGGGGCTTATGTTTGGTTTTCTCAATCCATTTCTTTACTATCTGCTTCTTTTTAAAGCCTACGATCTGTTACCAGCCCAGCAGGCGCAGCCGATTAATTATACCTGGGCGGTGACCCTTTCACTGCTCTCGGTGCCTCTGCTTGGTCACCGGATCAGTCGTATGGAGCTCATTTCCATTCTGATCAGCTATAGCGGCGTGTATATCATTGCAACCAAAGGAGATATCGGCTCATTCTCCTTTACCAATCCCGGCGGTCTGATTCTGGCACTTGCCTCCACACTGGTCTGGGCACTGTATTGGCTGTTCAATACGAAAGATGGACGTGATCCGGTGGTCGGCCTGTTGATGAATTTTATCTGTGCACTTCCCGTTGCCGGGATAGTGCTACTTTTGACCGGTGAAGCAAGTTTTGTTTCATGGCAGGGATTGGCAGGCGCATGCTATGTGGGGTGCTGTGAGATGGGGTTTGCCTTCATTTTGTGGCTGCTCGCCATGAAATCCACAAGGTCGACCATCAAAATTGCCAATCTCATTTTCTTCTCACCCTTCTTGTCACTGATTTTTATCCATTATCTCGTCGGCGAAGATATTCTTGGTTCTTCAGTTATCGGTTTAAGCTTCATTGTTGCCGGAGTAATTTTACAATCGACACTTACTCGTTCTCGCCGTAAAGACCCGGCAGGTAGCAGCTAGGACTATCTGATAGATCATGACCAAGACTCATTCCGATACCACGGGTACATCCTCACTGCCACGTCGCGCCATGGTCTTTTCTCCATGGCTTTTTGGCGCCGCGTGCGGCTTGCTGGTTGTTATTATCGGGGTATTTGCCTTCAACAACGTTCGGCGTGAACAGTCCCTGATGAAGAGAACCCTCTCCCAGGAGGGCAAGGCTATTCTCAATGTGGTGGCGGCCGGGGCACGGGCCGAATTGAGACGCTCACTGATGCGCCGGGATAGTGAATTCGGCAACTGGTCCGAGTCAATTCAGCGGGTTATTGCAAGCAGTGCCGAACATGATCAGATCAGAGCGCTCTTTCTGGTAGAAGAAACAGGAACCGTCATCGCCCACAACGATCAATTGCCGTCGGCAACAGATTTCAGCCTGCAATCGCTGCTGCCGCTACTGGAATTGAATATGGCGCCGGGTAAGATTATTGCGGAGGGTATGGATAGAGATGCTAAGACAGGTGAGCAGTTTTATCGGATTGTATCTCTTTTTTCCCCGCTACCAATAAGACGTGAGCTCCGACCATCACCGCCAAACCCTTATATGCGTGGCAGCCGTATGAGCGGGCGAGACGATATGGCAGCGGGTACTGAACGGTTCCGCAATTACCTGGCCGATAAACGTTTTCTGCTTGTGGTTGAACTGGAAGCTGATGGTCTAGTCGAGGCTCTGCGTCGCCAGTATTTTCAGATTGGTATCCTCTCCCTTGTCTTGCTGCTGGTGGGGGCCGGCGGGATATTATCACTCTTTACCTTATCCGGCTGGCGTGGTTCACAACGGCAGCTCAGCCATATGAGGAGTTTTACCGAAGAGTTGCTCAACGCCTTACCCCTTGGAGTACTTGCAACAGACAGTGGCGGTTTAATCAGAACTTGCAATAAAAGTGCGCGTTTGCTGCTGAGGCTGCCTGAAGAGGGTTTCATAGGGAGTATTGCTGCAGATGTCCTGCCGCCTGCTCTAATGGATTTTGTGGAAAAAGCACATAGAACACCAGTCATGCTGGAAAAAAACCTGGTTGTCGACCATGAAGATATCGGTTCAGCCTTTTTACATCTTACCTGTTTTACGGTGGATACCCATCCCGCTTCACCATCCACGAAGGTACTGATGATTCAGGATCTGAGCAGAATACGAAGTTTGGAGGATGAGTTGCGACGCCTTGAGCATGCCGCATCTCTTGGCAAGGTGGCGGCTGGGGTTGCCCATGAGTTGCGTAATCCATTGAGTTCTATAAAAGGCATAACCCTGCTCCTGAAAGAGCGTATTGCAGACGATGAGAATGCACTGCAGACTGTTTCCCTGCTTATATCCGAGATCGACAGACTAAACCGAAGTATTGATGAATTGCTGTCCTATGCCCGTCCATCGACACTCTCTCTGCAGACAATCGATGTCAGAGATGTTCTTCTCCAGGCCGTAGAGCTGGTTTCTAACGATGCGGTGGCAGGGGGGATAGAGATGGTAAAAAGTCTTCCTGGGGCTGAGTGCACTATTGAAGCGGATAAGGATAAGTTGCTTCAGGTATTTCTCAATGTATTGCTTAATGCGATTCAGGCTACCGGCAGCGGCGGAACGATCCGGACATCTATACAGATCGTCGATGAGCGGGTGTGCATAGAGTTCAGTGATAGCGGTTGCGGAATTGGTGCCGAGGTGTTGCCAAAAGTCTTCGATCCTTATTTTTCCACCAAAAAGGAGGGTACCGGGCTCGGCTTAGCCCTTTCAAAAAAGATAATCGAAGATCATAACGGGAACATTTCCATAACCAGTAAGCAAGAGCACGGAACGATCGTAACTATTGTATTCAGACGCCCTCAATCGCATGAGCCGTGAGTACTTCCTTCACCATCATTGGCTGCCGGATCTCCACTGAACCTGGTTTCGAGAAATTCACACTCCCTGGGGGTCAAATCAAATTTGCTCTCGATTTCCCGTATTAAAGTTTTTCGCTCTTTCTCGGGGTGCTGGGCGACAAGCTCGGCCAGGTTGGCAACCGCTTTTTTCAGTTTGCCGGAGGCCAGTGGCGTCGCTGGGGTAAAGCTCATATCAACCCTCCCTTATTGCAGTGGTCGTAATATAATACCGCCCAAAGGCGGGACGGATACCGTGGTATGGCAGGGTGCCCGGGCAAAAGGCTGGTCAATTGGTTCCAGCTGTTCGTAGCTGCCCGAGGTGGTTCCGCCATACTCGGTGTAATCGGAATTAAATACAATTTCATAGGCGGTGAGACGGGGGATTCCCAGCTGGTAGTGGTGCCAGGTCTGCGGAGTGAAGTTGAGCAGGCAGACAAGATGATCATCACCATGTTGTGCATATCTGGCAAAAGAGATAATTGAACGCTGTTGATCGGCAAAATCGAGCCATTGAAACCCGTTGTGGTTACAGTCCTGTTCCCAGAGGGCACCATTGTCCCGATAAAAATGATTGAGCGATCGAACATATTGATACATTAGAAAATGGCGGGAATCATCTTCCATAAGGTGCCAGTCCAGACTTTGCTTGCAATACCACTCAGATATCTGGGCAAACTCTGAACCCATGAAGAGCAGCTTTTTACCGGGATGGAGGTACATGGACAACAAGAGCAGGCGCAGGTTGGCAAACTTCTGCCAGTCATCACCGGGCATTTTTTGCAGCAGCGAATGTTTGCCGTGCACCATCTCGTCATGAGAAAGGGGCAGAATAAAATTTTCGGAAAAGGCGTACATCAGCGAGAAGGTGAGGGCATTGTGGTGGTACTTGCGATAGATGGGGTCTTTGGCAAAATAACTCAGGGTATCATTCATCCAGCCCATATTCCATTTATAGTCAAATCCAAGCCCGCCCTGATCCGTTGGCTTGGAAACCCCGTAGAAGCTTGTCGATTCCTCGGCAATCATCAGGGCATGAGGAAAGCGCTGAGAGATAACTGAGTTGAGGTGTTTGAGAAATTCAATTGCCTCAAGATTTTCCTTGCCGCCGTAACAGTTGGGTATCCACTGCCCATCCTCTCTGGCGTAGTTGAGGTAGAGCATTGAGGCCACCGCATCGACCCGTAAGCCGTCTATGTGATATTTGTCCAGCCAGAACAGGGCGCTGGCGATGAGGTAGTTGCTTACTTCACGGCGGCCGTAGTTATAGATCAAGGTGCCCCATTCGGGATGCTCTCCCAGCCGGGGGTCTTCATGCTCGTACAGGGCTGTACCGTCAAACCGCATGAGACTGTGCGGATCTTTGGGGAAATGAGCGGGCACCCAATCCAGGATGACGCCGATGTCGCTGGCGTGGCACTGATCCACAAAGTACATGAAATCATCGGGTACGCCATAGCGGCTGGTCAGGCCAAACGATCCGGTCACCTGATAGCCCCATGACTCATCCAGGGGATGCTCCATCACCGGGAGCAACTCGATGTGGGTGAAGCCGAGATCCTTGACATAAGGGATCAACTGGTCGGCCAGTTCGATAAAGCTAAGGAAACGATCAGGTTGGCCGGGGTCGCGCCGCCATGAGCCGGGGTGAACCTCATAAATGGCCATGGGACGCTGATGAGAAGGGTGTTGTGCACGCTTTTGCAGGTAGGAATCGTCCTTCCAGTTATAACGGTTGATATTTCTGATGACGGATGCAGTGTGTGGTCGGATTTCACCGTAGAATTGAAACGGATCAGATTTCTCCAGGAAGTGTCCCGATGTTGTTTTAATCTGAAATCGATATAATTCGTTTTCGACAAGTCCGGGAATAAACAGCTCCCATATACCGGAACTCCCGAGAACCCGCATCTGGTGTACCCGGCCGTCCCAGCCGTTGAAATGGCCGATCACCGAAACTGAACGCGCATTGGGGGCCCAGACGCGAAAAAGCGTGCCGCTGATATTTTCTATGCTGACAAGCTGCGCCCCCATCAGGTTGTAAAGGCAATAGTTGGTGCCCGAATTAAAGAGATATTGATCAGTGTCCGACATTTGGACCGGGAAGCGATACGGGTCGTTGATCAGTTTACTATTGGCATCAAAATAAGTGATCTCATACCGGTAATCAAATGGATCAAGATTTTGGTAAGGGAGTTCACCACTGTTAATCCGTATTTCAAAAATCCCTTCGGGGTGAATCCGTGACATCTCAAACTTCTTATCGCCGGTGACAAGCATTACCTGCGAGGCGTGGGGCTGATAGGTACGGAGGATCCGGTACCCACGATTCACTTCATCGACGTGGAGACCGAGTACTGTAAAGGGATCGTAACAGTCGCGGGAAATAATTGTTTTCAGTAAATCTTCCATGAATTGTAAGATGTGGTTATGATTGATGCTGGAATCACTTTAGAACACACACTAGAATACCGAGAGAAAAATGGCATCAAAATACTTGATCACCACCTTGAACACCAATTATCAAGCTGATCTATCTAACCGGACGCACTGAATTTCTTTTGGGGATATCATGGCTGTTACACTTTTCATAGCGGTACGGAAATGAATATGGATGAGAAACACACCCCGGTCATCGACAATCTTACCGGTTCTTTTTTATTGTCTACCCCGAAAATGCCGGATCCCCGGTTTATGGAGCAGGTGATATTGATTTGCGCCCACGGACAGGAAGGCGCGATGGGGGTGGCGGTGAATAAACCACACGAGTCCTTGCGGGTCAGCGATATTTTAAACAGTTCTAAGCTGCCTCTCCCCGATGGGCCGTTGCCACCGGTCTATATTGGCGGACCGGTCGACCTTGAAGCGGCGTTTATTTTATACGGCAACGATTTTGATACGGACAACAAGGTCGAAATAAATGAACATCTGGCAATATCCAGGGAGATCAAACTTTTAGAGGAAATTTCACGGGGGCACGGACCCAAGCAATATCTTCTGATCCTGGGATACGCCGGCTGGGGACCGGGGCAGCTCGAGGCTGAACTGGTTGCTGATGGATGGCTTAGTTTGCCAGGAGATGAGCAGATTATCTTTCAGGTGGAAGATGATCTGAAGTGGCAGCGAGCCGCAATTGCCTATGGCATCGATATAGCGACCTTTGGTGATGTTGTCGGTACCGCATAGGGGAACCTTGCACAATGGCCTTTTCAAGGCGCCTTCTATTTTTAGTTGATTCTGCTGACGGAATTAAATGAGCAACGATAGTTCAGATTCAAGTCACTCCAAGGAGGTCTTGGTCGGTGAGCTGTTTTGCTGCACACGATGCGGTTTTTGCTGTCAGGGTGAAACCACCGTTTCCCTGAACGAAGATGACCAGAAACGGATGCTTGCTGCTCTGGCAATAAGCAGGGAAGAGGCGGAGAAACAATACTGGCGGGTGACGGGATCCACCGTGCAGATGAAAACCGTGGACGGGCACTGTATCTTCTACCGGCGCCACGGCTGTGAAATCCACCATGCCCGCCCCACCCGCTGTGCCCAATGGCCGTTGATTGAACAACTGGGTGATCCGGACAACTTCGCGATCATTTCCTCATCCTGCCCCGGCCTCAACAAATCTCTTCCGCATGCACTGTTTTGTCGCTATTTTGACTGTCGTAACAAATCGGGCCAGAGATGAGTGAAAATCTGCCTGATGGGTGATCAGCCGTGGTGAAGATTGAGATCCTCGCGCCGGGCAAGGTCAAGCATGGCTACCTGGAAGAGGCACTTGATGATTATCTTGGTAGACTCAGAAATTATGTAACGGTAAGTCTTCGTGAAGTGAAGGTGCACTCTTCCCCCACAATACAAGAAAGACACAGGCAGGAGGTAGAATCAGGACTTCTTCTGAACCGTGTAAATCAGGAGTCGTTTCTCATTTTTCTTGATCAACGGGGAAAACAGTACAGCTCTCAGGGGCTGGCGGATTTTCTAAAGACTATGGAGGAACGAGGAAGGAGGCTGCTCAGTTTTGTTGTCGGCGGTCCCCTTGGCTTTACCGATAGAGATCGGAAACGGGCCGATTTGCTATTGTCGCTTTCTCAGATGACATTCACGCACGATATGTGCCGGGTGTTACTGGTTGAGCAACTCTACCGTGCCTGCACCATCAATCAGGGGGGCAAGTATCACAAGTAGGGTTGATGTGGACATCATATCTGAGTTGCTTGCTGGTTACGGCGAACGCGGGTGTTTGGCTGCCCAGCGAAGCTATGGTTCGTCCACGTTTGACGACCACGCGCTTAACCGGCGAATTTAGTGCAGTTTGGAGAAGATGAGGCGCGTCATAGTCGTCGCCGGCCACTATTCGCAGCAGTCTGGCATGCAGCTTGGCACGTGCTGATTTTTTGACGAGTGGATACATGGGGTCGAGATAGATGGTGTCATAATCCGGTTCCGTGGTCTCGATGAAGCGGGCAGCATCCATATGGTGGATGCGAATTCTCTCGACACCGGCCCTCAGGCGATCTATTTCAGCGGCTCTGCGGAGTCCATCTCTGAGCAGCAGATAGAGCGGCAAACATCGCTCAACCATTGTTACCCGGCAGCCAAGAGCCGCCAGTACCATACCATCGGTGCCGAGCCCGGCGGTAAGATCGCATACCAGCGGTCGAAAACCGCGCTTGACGCCAACCGCCCTGGCCAGCGGCTGGTTGATGCGCATGCTGGTGTTGAGACGGTGGGAAAAGGATGGGGAGGAGAAGTCGACCACCAGCGTACCGCAAAGAGCGTTGTCTTTATAAACGCTCAAATGCAGAATAGTGCCTTCGTAGTGGAAGCGGAAGGGGGTTGTTGCATCAGCATCGTCAAGCAGTGTGACCTGAAGCTCCTGAGCAAGTTGCCGCGACAATGCTTTGTTCTCAGGTGAGCTAAAAAGAACGCAAAAGAGGTGAGAGTGGTCCATAAGCAAAAAAAAAGTGATTCTAACGCACATCAAAGCCTGACTAAAGGTGGTAATGATGTCGTCGGTCTCATTCCCGCCCGCTACGAGTCGTCGCGCTTCCCCGGCAAACCGCTGGCACTTCTTGGCGGCAAGCCGATTATCCAGCATGTCGTGGAACGAGCCTGCCGTACCGCCTGTTTGAGCAAGGTCGTTGTTGCCACTGACAGTGAAGAGATCGCCATGGCGGTCCAAGGTTTTGGCGGCAGCTGGGTGATGACCGGTTCACACCATCGTTGCGGTACTGATCGGTTGAGTGAAGCCGCCAACCTGCTGAAACTCGGAGATGATGATATTGTCGTAAACATTCAGGGTGACCAGCCCCTTTTCAATCCTGAGATCGTTGCGCTCATCGTGTCACTGCTGCATGCTGACCCTGGAATTGTCATGACAACAGCGGTGTTTAAGGTGGTGCGAGAGCAGGAGATAGGCGACCCCAACCATGTCAAGAGTATAATCGATCGCCGGGGAAACGCCCTGTATTTTTCCAGATCTACCATTCCTTACGTTCGAAATGGATCGGATAGCAAGCCCGATTATTTTAAGCACCTCGGCTTTTATGGGTATCGCAAACATTTTCTTGACACCTTCGCATCGCTGCCGGAAGGGGAGTGGGAGCGGTGTGAAAAACTTGAACAGCTGCGGGCTCTGGAACACGGCTATCCCATAAAAGTGGTGATCTCCGAGCATGATTCAATTGAAATCGATACTCAGCAGGAACTCGAACGGGCCGGTGAGATTCTTATGGCTGATCATTGCCTGAGGTCGTAACGGGCGGAATTGGTGCACCATGTATTTTTCTGAGCAAAAATAATCCATGATCGACCATCGTTTTGCCCACGACAATGCAGAGCTTTTTGCGGCGCTGAGCAAACCGTACCTGGCTCCCTTTGATCTGGTGGGCCAGGACAGTTTTTCTGAAAAACTCGTCAATCTGGTGTTGTCAGGCCCACCACCGGTGGTGGATGCTCATACCCGCCTGCTGCTCGCTGAGGTTGCCGAACGTATCAGGCAGGCAGTGGTGGCGGATACCAAAGTGGTGGTATTTGGCGGTGGAACCGGTCTTTCCAATGTGCTGGGGGGCGACAGCAGGCAGGGCTGGTGGGTGACTCACCCCTTTGCCGGGATTAAAGCGGTATTTCCGTGCACCACGGCGATTGTCTGTGTAACCGATGATGGTGGAGCGACCGGTGAATTGCTGAAAGACCTGCCAATTATAGGGATTGGCGATATCAGACATGTATTGCTCTCTTCGGTTCAGAAGAACCTGCTCATGCAGCGCTATGATCTGGGCGAAGATAGTGCCCATCAGTGTGTCGAGGCCTTGGCCTACCTGTTCAATTTTCGCTTTACAAAACCGCCTGAGTCCATTGACTCACTGCTTGAAAGCGGGGTGGTCACGGGCGATTTCCTGCCGGCACAGATACATACGTATCTCGGGGGACTGTTCCATGTTCTGCGGACTGACTCGCGTTTTAAAACAACGTTGTCCCGCCCGCACTGTCTGGGAAATCTTCTTATCTGCGCGGCCATGTATCAGGCGCTGCCGGATGATGTTTTCACGGACGCCTCGTTAGATCATATTCATCGGTATGAACCTCAGATACTTGATGGTCTTGCCGGGTGTGCCGAGATTATCGGGGCGCCGCCGCAGGCTGTTATGCCGTCTTGTCTCATCCAGGCCCAACTTCGGTTTCGCTATACCAATGGGGTGGAAATCCGTGGAGAATCAAAATCGGCAAACGCCCGGCGTGGGTTTCCCGTTGACCGTGTATTTGTAGATTTTGCCGGTGAACCAATAGCACCCGCTCATTTGCTGGAGATTATTTCGGCTGCCGAAATTATTTTGTTCGCCCCCGGCAGTCTCTACAGCTCGATTATCCCTGTGTTACAGGTACCGGCAATTGTCGAAAAATTACGGGAAAACCGCCGGGCCCTGAAGTTGCTGGTGGCAAATATATGGGTTCAGAGCGGAGAAACGGATAGAAGTGTGCTCGATCCGGAGCGCAAGTTTCATGTCTCTGATCTGATTAGAGCATACGAGCGTAATGTGCCGGGTGGAATCGGCTCCCTGGTTGACAGGATTTTGTGCCTTAATCTGAGCGATGTTCCGGCCTCAATCATTGAGAATTACGCCTTGGAAGACAAAATCCCCATTTATCTGGACCGCGATGTCCTGACCAGGCAGGGGTTTGCTACCATTGCAGCTCCTATTTTCTCAGAAAAGGCAATGCGTGAGCGCCATGTGATCCAGCATGATCCGGGTAAGGTCGCAGATGCGGTAAAGACGCTTTTTCTGACCCGCAAACTTGACAGAATAGATTCGGCTGCAGTCGATAAATCAGTTGTGTGCCAATCTCAACCTGCCCAAACAGGTTTGCGCTTTATTGAACACTCCGCCCGAAAATATCGTACTATAACCGATTGGGTAAACCGGCTGCCGATCGTCAGTGCATACGATACGGGACCATTGAGTGGATCAACCATACGGCACACCTTAATCGATATAATTTGGAAACATCAGGACATCTCATATTCTCATCTGCATAACATTTCTGGAGTCTGCTGTGTTGATGAAAGCCAGTGGAATCGTGACCAGCGATGGGACAGGGTATTTTCTTTTTATGATCCGGCCGACCGGCTGGTCAAGATCCGCCGCGATCGTTTTTTTGACCCTACCCACCTTGAAATTGCCTTTCTCATCACCGTTGGTCAGGCCCTTCTCGGCAATTACGCGGATAAAAAAAGTCTCAGCCCCATTTTTCACGAAGGCCTGCAGACCGGACTGATTTACCAGTTGTGGCTTGTCACTGCCGACCAGCGGAATTGTTTTCTGACTGATAATGATCTTCGTTATTATCTGCGTTTGGCGAGAATGGTTGAGCAACATCCCACTCATTTCACCAGGATTATCAATGGTGAAGAAGGTTTCACCCCCCCCGGTCTATTAATGGGACTCCTCTATGCGTGGTATCTGGATAATCGGTTTGCCCATCACATTGAGTATAAGATGTCGGTGCTTACCGTACCCAAATCCGATCTCATTCCTGAGTTGATGAAAACAAGAGATGGTCGGCGGCGACTGATTGATTTTTTCCGGGACAAGATTTTTGCTCAGAATAAAGTTCGGTGAGGCCTGGCGTGTTGCGTTCAACCGCCGATTTCTGGTCTGCCGGTACACTGCGTCTGGACCTCCTTCCATAGATTAAGCAGTTTTTTCTCCGACACTTTCCATTTTGTCTTTACCTCGGGTGAAAAGACCGCGATACGCAGTTCGGCAATAGCCTCTTGAAAACCCTGTAGGTGTTCTCTACACTCATCACGATTGGTCGCAGAAGTACCGGAGACTGACCTCAATTTACTGATGAAGGGATTGATAATGGCTCGCTTTTGCCCATCTTTCGCAGGATTGGCAAAGCCTCTTTCAATGCGCAGGAAAAGTGCCTGCAGGCGGCGTTTCATATCTTGCGCGGCTGTACTTGATATAATGGAGAAAAAATCATCGGGCAGGATCTCGTGAAGATGGCTATGAAAGTCCTCAACCATCTCGCCCGTATCGGCGCCGATTGCTTTGGCTTTGCTTGATAATCTGACGATAAGGCTGACTGCCTCCTCGCGCATTCGTGCCAGCTCAAGAATTGCGTCAATGAGGTTTTTGCCTTTGTTGTATAGGTTGTGAGCCCGTGCTTTTTCCACTGCTTCAGCAAACTCCTTTTGGCTAAGTTCAGGATAGCGGTGGGTGGTGAAATTATTCCTGGCAACGGCGATGAGTACCTCATCGACAAGGCCTGTGGGCTGGGAGCTTAGTTGTTTGAGCCATTTTGCTGAAGGGCCGCTCAGATAAATCTTGGCATATTTTCTCAAGGGTACGAATACCTCTTTCAGGTAGAATCTAAACAGCAGCAAAGTTCCTGAATCGTTGAGGTGATCGGCCTCTTCCCGGCTATCTACATAGATCAGTTTGACACCTTGCTGACCTGACGCCAAATCAAGCGCCGCATATCGCATGCCGGTGATCTCTCCAACTTCGTTGCGCAGGCATAAGTGGTTCGGATAATGATCAAACTGGTAATCGGTAAAAATCTTCTCCGCCGCCTGATCGATTATCTCCTGCGCTTTCTTATCGATGCTGGCCTGCTCGTGCGGATTTTTACCATGCATGGTTTTTCGCAAAAATCCAAGGTCTCGGCCAGAGGTTATTTCCTTATCCGTGCCATCGACGATTACAAAACGCATTCTCAGGTGGTCGGGGATGTCTCGGAGCCAGTCGTCCGGTTGGATACCCAGCTTAAACAGGGTAAATATACGTCCAGCCAGTTGTTGATAGTAGTTTCCCTGGTAGGGGGTCATTCCGTCAAGCAGACGTTCAGCCGAATGGTTCAGTGGAACCAACTGTTTGCGTATTCTTTTAGGGAAACCTTTGAGAATGACGAGAGTTTTTTCCACCAGCAGACCCGGGACAAGCCATTCAAAGAAATCATCTCGTACCGAGTCCAGCAAATCTACGAATATCGTGACGGTGACCCCGTCATCAGGGTGTCCCGGTTCAAAATGATAGGAGAGGGGCAAGGTGAGGTTGCCGTAACTTAAATGGTCTGGATAGTCGAAAAATTCTGATCGATCCGGTATGCGGCCGAGGATATCCTCTTCTGTCATTGTAAGCCTCTTGCCACCCTCTCTTTTAAGGTATCGGTGTAGGGTAGCGCTGTCATAGACGTCAGCGGGCAGACGATTATGGTAGAAGCCAAACATTGCCTCATCGTCGATGATGATGTTTTTCTGCCTGATTTTATCTTCATACTCGCGGTAGGAGTCCACCAACGCCATATTGCTCTTTAAAAAAGTGGGCGGCTTGTAAAGTTTGCCGGCAAGCAGCCCCTCTCTGATGAACAATTCGCGTGCCTGATCGATATTTTGAGGATCTCGATGGGGGTAGTTGACCCGCCTGCCTGATATAAATATCAGGCCGCGCAAACTCACCTGTTCATCGGCAATGACCCGGCCGCTCTTTTTGTCCCATTGTATGTTTGTCCAATGATACGAGCACCATCGCTCAGCAACGTTTTCGAGCCATTGCGGCTCGATCTTGGCCACGGTGTGGGCAAAAAGTTGACTGGTTCGCAGAAAATGCGCCGCCATGATCAGATCGCCGCCTTTTTTACACTGGCTGGAGGACGGGTGTATTACTACCTCCCGTGAATTGGTGGCACTGTATGTTGAGGATTTTTGACGGCTTGCTGAGAACATGAAGAGCCCAGTGAGCAGGCTCTGGTGAATGGCGTCGTAGGGAGCGGCCCGGGTATTGAGTCTGTATTTAAATCGTTTGGTGAGCAGCATCCGGAGTTGATCGTGCAGGTCAATCCATTCACGCATACGCTGAACAGAAAGATAGTGAGTTTTACAGAAACGCTTGAGGGCAGACCATGAAAAAGGTTTCATCTCTGAGAAACAGTGGTCCCAGAGATTGATATAGGCAAGAAAATCTGAGTGTGGATGATGCCATGTGGCGTGGGCATTGTCCGCTTCGCTGGTCTGTGCCGGAGGCCGAACACGCGGATCCTGAATAGCCAGAGCAGCGGCGATTATGGTAATTTCTCGCAAACAGTCGCGTCTGGAGGCCTCGATCAGAATACGGGAGATGAGGGGATCGACCGGGAGCCGGGCCATGATTGAGCCGGTTTTAGTCAGTTTCTGCATGGGGTTTAAGGCGTCGAGTTCTTCCAGCAATCGATACCCGCTACGAATTGACGCCGTTGACGGCGGATCGATAAAATCGAACTCAGCCGGCTTGCCAAGTCCCAGATAGATCATCTGCAAGATGACTTCGGCAAGATTGGCACGCTGAATCTCCGGCAATGAGAATTGATCTCGATCGAGAAAATCCTCGTAGCTGAACAGGCGCAGGCACAACCCGGGGCCAACCCGCCCGCAACGGCCGGCCCGCTGGTTGCAGCTCGATTGCGATATACGGCTTACCGGCAAGCTGACAATGCGCTGGCGATGGTTGTATCTGGAAATACGGGCCAGACCGGAGTCAATCACATAGCGAATACCGGGGACCGTCACCGATGTCTCCGCTACGTTGGTGGCAATGACGATCTTGGTCTTGTTTGTATGGGTAAATATCCGCTGTTGATCCTTAAAGGGCAGCCGTCCATAGAGCGGAAGAACGAGGTGGTTGGGGCCGAGGTCGGAGAGCATTTTACCGGCGAGGTGAATGTCGTTTTCCGTCGGCAGAAAGACCAGAGTATCACCGGGGGGTTCATTGGCTATCAGGTGTTTAACCACTCCGACACAATGATCAAGATAGTTGTTCTGATCATCATCGTCCGGGATGGGCTCGTAGCGAATGTCAATGGGGTATGAACGACCCTCGATCAGCACCACCGGAGCATCGTTGAAGTGGCTGGAAAACCGTTTGGTATCGATGGTGGCGGAGGTGATAATTACCGACAGATCCTCTCTTTTTTTAAGAAGTCTGGTAAGATAGCCGAGAAGAAAGTCGATGTTGAGGCTTCGCTCATGGGCCTCGTCGACAATAATTGTCGAATAGTTCTGAAGCATGCGATCCTGTCTGGTTTCCGCCAGCAGGATGCCGTCGGTCATAAATTTGATGCGGGTGTGGGGGGTGGTTTTATCGTGAAAACGAACCTTGTGACCGACCAGATGGCCGTATTTTCCCAATTCCTGACTAACTCGGACCGCTACCGATGCGGCGGCGACCCGGCGGGGTTGGGTACAGCCGATGATACCCGATGTGTCGAGATGATTAGTGAGACAGAGCTTCGGCAGTTGCGTTGTTTTGCCGCAGCCCGTCTCTCCGGCGACGATGAGTACCGGATGCTTTTTCAGCAGGGAGGAAATTTCATCGCAATAGGGGGCGATGGGAAGATGTGATGGGCAGGAAAATTCCATAAATCGATAGCTGATAAAAGCTATTTGTGGTTAAATGACCGGTTTGATACTCTACAAGTCAATTTAACGGGAGCCGCTTAAAATCGCCTTTTCGCCCAACCTCCTCGATGCTTTAAGAATCTTTTCCAGGCATTTGTAGGTATATACCTGCGGCAACATGTTTCTGGCGCTGCGATCTTGAGCGGAAAGTCTCATTATTCAAAAAACCCAAACGTTTAACGAGAAGAGAGAAGCAATGAAAGTAAGAAAAGCAGTGATCCCTGTTGCCGGTCTCGGTACCAGATTTTTACCAGCCACCAAGGCGATTCCCAAGGAAATGTTGACCATAGTGGATCGGCCGACAATCCAATATATCGTCGAGGAGGTGGTTAACTCCGGTATTGAGCAGATCATTTTTATCACCAGCGATGGTAAATCGGCTATCGAAAACCATTTCGATTATGATTACCAGCTTGATGCGATCCTCAAGGAGAAAAAGAAAACGGCGCTGGGTAAAGAGCTCGATATGATATCAAATCTTATTGATATCGTTTCGGTTCGCCAGAAAAAACCGCTTGGTCTCGGCCATGCCATCTGGAGTGCTCGTCACATCGTCGGCAACGAACCGTTCATGGTCTGTCTGGGAGATGATCTGGTACTCAGCACGGTACCCTGCGCCAAGCAGATGCTTGATCTGTATGAGGACGTCGGCGAGTCAATCGTTGCGGTACAGCGAGTGGCTCCTGAGCATAGGCAGCGTTACGGTATTGTCGAAGGCGAACCGAACGGGCGCGACAATACCTTTCGGGTCGTCCGCATGGTTGAAAAACCGGCCCCGGGAACTACCGATTCCGATCTGGCCATTATCGGCCGCTACATATTGAAACCTGAAATTTTTGAGATCTTAAGCGGGACCACCCCGGGCCACGGAGGCGAAATCCAACTGACCGACGCCTTACTGGCGCTCAGCAAGCAACGGTCGATGTTCGCCTATGAGTTTACCGGAACCTGCTATGATGCCGGTGATAAATTCGGCTTCTTACAGGCGGTGGTGGCATATGGGATGAAGCACGCCGAGATCGGCGCCCAGTTCAGGCAGCACATCAAGGAGATCGCCGCCACATTATGATCCAACTGGAGGTGGCGGTTTCCGCCCCCGTCCGCGAAACCTATAGCTATCTGCCACCTCACTCTGAGTGCGATGATGGTGATACCGGTGAGACGTTTATCGGCAAAAGGCTAGAGGTTCCGCTTGGCCGCCGATCATGCATCGGTTATGTGGTCGGTGCCGGACCTGTCAGGAAAAGTAAATTCAAACTCAAGCCGGCTCTTGAGTGTATCGATGATAGCCCGCTCTTTCCCGCTTCCATGGTTGATCTTTTTAGATGGGTGGCGGACTACTATCACTATCCCCTGGGACTGGTTATCCGTCAGGCCCTGCCGTCCGGGTTGACCCGTAAGAGTAGCGTGTGTCTGTGCCTCAGTGATGGCGAGGGTGCTCGCCTTGCCCTTAAACAATACCGGGAACAATGTAGCTGGGTGCAAGCCCTGTTGGCTGGAAACGTCCTCACCGGGTCTGAGACAAAGCGGCTTTTACAGAGCAGCAAAGACCGGCGCCTCATCGATGAGCTTGTTGAGAAAAATGTGCTGGTACTTTCGCGGGAGGCTGTCCCTGACCGAGTAGCAAAGCGTTATGAGACCTGCTATCGCATGCTGGCGGGTACGTACCGTATGCTTTCTGAATTAGAAGTTTGCCATGCAACATGGCCAGGCGAGATCAGCTCGCTGCGCGACAGGTTCAAGACGTATGGGATCAGCGCGGCGGAGGCAAAAACCCTTGTGGCGCTCTTGTTTCTTCAGCACCGAATCAATAGAGACGAGGTCCCCAAGAAAGAGCTGGCCGATCTCTATCCCCATGGAGTTCGCATTGTTTCCAGGCTTGCCCACAAGAGATTAATTCACATTGACCAGCGCCGTATGTATCGCGGCCCACTGGGTGAGCTGCTGCCTCTGTATAGTGAACCTGCTGAACACACCGCTGAACAGTTGCATGCCATCAGCCGGATCACCTCTGCGTTACACGCTCGAGAGCCGGCCACGTTTTTGCTCCATGGGATAACCGGAAGTGGAAAAACCGAGGTGTATCTGAAGGCGGCAGAAGTCTCTTTGGCACAAGGGCGGGGGGTGCTGATCCTGGTGCCGGAAATTGCCCTGGCCACCCAAATCGAACCGTATTTTATCTCCCGTTTTGGCGAGAAGGTGGCAGTGCTTCATTCCGGCTTAAGCAGAGGCGCCCGCTATGATGAGTGGGGTCGTGTACTTGATGGCGATGCAAGGGTGTTAATCGGCGCCCGCTCGGCTGTTTTTGCTCCACTTGACTCACCCGGTTTGATAATTGTCGATGAAGAACATGACGGCGGTTACAAGCAGGAGGAGGGGCTGCGCTATAACGGGCGCGACGTTGCCTTGATGCGCGCCAGACAAGTCAATGCCACGGTAATTCTCGGTTCGGCTACACCGGCCGTGCAGAGCTACTACCACGCTAAAAGCGGTAAATATCAGCTTATCACCATGGCCGGCCGGATCGGCGGCCAGCGATTACCTCACGTGGAGGTGGTTGATCTTAGAAAACCTGCCGGTAGACTGCTTCGTGACCGTATTTTTCATGATAGATTGAAAACGGAGCTGCTGGACAACTTTGCCAATCGATATCAGAGCATGTTGCTGCTCAACCGGCGTGGATTTGCCTCTTCGGTTATCTGCGTTGAGTGTGGTCGGCAGGTTGAGTGTGTTCATTGTAACATTGGTTTACATCTGCATCATCATAGTCGGACATTGTTGTGTCACTACTGCGGCTTTCGACAAGCTGCTGATAGCGCGTGTCCCACATGCGGCTCGACCCGGCTTCACCCAATCGGCTTTGGTACCGAACGGGTGGTCAGCGAGCTGGAAACTCTCATGCCGACCGCGCGGATCGGCCGACTGGATTCAGATACCGCAACGGATCGCACTCAGGTGCTGGATGTGATCAACCGGATGAAAAACCATGAGATCGATGTTCTCATCGGCACCCAGATGATCGCCAAAGGGTTGCATTTTCCCCGCGTCACCCTGGTGGGTATAATCTCGGCAGACACCAGTTTGTCATTTCCAGACTTCCGGGCCGCCGAAAAGACCTATCAGCTCATATCTCAGGTAGCGGGGCGGGCCGGTCGCGGCGATGAAGCCGGTCGGGTAATCATTCAGACAATGCAGCCTAACCATTATGCGATATCTATGGCCACCCGCCATGGTTATGAAGAGATGGCCGAATGCGAACAGCAGATCAGGAAAAGTGTCGGCTTCCCACCGTTTTCCCGTCTGGTGCTCATCCGCATCGAGCATAAAGATCTCAATTCCGCCCGCCTGGGCGCCCATCAGTTACTGGAGGCGGCACAATCGTGGTGCGCTCGCCATGGGCAGGTTACATCGGTTCAGCTTTTAGGGCCGGCGCCGGCACCTCTGGAGAAGTTGCGGGACTATTACCGTTACCAATTTATTATAAAGTCGATGGATCTTGGGGTACTGCACGATTTGGTAGATTTTGTAGACAGAAATAGAGCTGTCGCCAAAGCCGGAACCGTCATAATCGATGTTGATCCGGAAAGTATGCTCTAGAACTTGTAATGCTCAGCATGGTTTGTCAGCAGAGTCCTTAGGTCATTGATAGTGGATGATTCATTGATCCGGCGGCGCCATGTGGAGGCTCCCGCAAAACCCTTGAAGTAACGACTGATCTGATTTTTGATAAGGCCGGGACTATGGGTCAGATGACCATGAAACCGGCTGATCAGATCAAGGTGGTGCAGTGCCGTAGCGGTTATTGCCGCGGATTCGGGAGGGGTGCCCGAGGGTGAGAAAACCCACGGGTTGCCGATCGCGGCCCGGCCGATCATCACCGCATCACACCCCCACTCGCTGAGGGCCGTCGCTGCCTGGTGATATGAGGTGATGTCGCCGTTGCCGATGACCGGAATTGATACGCTTCGCTTGACGCGGCGGATAATATCCCAGTCCGCCAGACCGGAAAACCCCTGTTTCCAGGTGCGGCCATGCACGGTGATCGCGGCGGCACCGAGTTTATCTGCTTGGTGGGCAAGGTCAAACACGGTAATCTGGTCATTGTGTACCCCGACCCGTAGTTTGACGGTAACCGGTTTACTGGTAGCGGAGATAACGGCGTCGATAATCTCAGATGCCCGGGTGATATCTGCCATAAGGGCGGCACCGGCGCCTCGTTTGGTAACTTTCTTTACCGGACAGCCCATATTTATATCGACGATATCGACTTTATGTGAATTCAGCACAGTGGCTGCTTCAGCCATTATGGAGGGTTCGGCCCCGAAAAGCTGGGCAACGAAGACGTTCTCGTCGGCACAGGTTTGCAGTAAGTTAAGCGTTTTCTTCTGTCCATAGGCGAGGCCGTGACTGCTGATCATCTCAGACACCGCCAGACCGGCGCCGCACTGCAGGCAGATCAAACGAAAGGCGAGGTTGGAATAGCCGGCAAGCGGCGCCAGTACTAACCGGTTTCCCAGCGTGATAGTGCCGATGGAAAAGGGTCCGGATGCCGCTGCCGGGCAGCGGTTTTCCTTAGTACCGGCAGAAGAAAAAGAGTCGGTTGAGCTGGGCAAATGAGAAAAAATGCTGGGACGGCGGCGTGCTATCTTTGGGAAAACTCAAGCAGAGAGCGCTGGTAGATACTCTGGGAGAGTTCGTCGATAATGGTTTCCAGCGCTTCATCTTCATTATCGCGCGTCCGGGTTGAATCGGCACCGACGCGGTATGGTTCGATCCACTCCTCCGATGGCTGTTCGACAACGATTTCATCGGAAACGAGATCCTTGAGAACATAGCGAACACGCAGACGTAAATTTACCTGAGTGGTGGTGTTTGTACCGCGAAACGTAAGGCTTGGACGGTCAATGGAGATAACTTCACCAGCCAGGATATAGTCGGCGCCTTCTTTGGTTTTGGTAACTCGAAGGGAACCTGATTTCTGATACCATCTTAGCAGCGCCTGGTATATTTTCGCATCCAGAAGGAGTTCACTGGTGCGATTTGACCAGGTGGTGACGTAGATTGATTTTGTCGGACCAGTGTACACGTAGGGGTTGTGATAGCCGCATGCCGAGAAGAGCAGAGCACCAACTAGAAAGGTGGTCAAACCTAGTACTAAGTTATTCACCGGTTACTCCTATAATCGAGGTTCCCGCAAGATTCACGGGAACCTTGCAAAATGGCCTTTTCACTTAAAATTTTTGTTATCAAAAAATTTTATCCTGACAATATCAAGTATATGCCAATGGAAACATGTTCCTCGCGCCTTGATTGGGAACGAAAATCCTCATTTTCAAGGCTTCCGCATAGGTATAAATATACCCGCCCCAACACTAAACAATACGTTCTGATTACACAACCACATTAACCAGTTTGTTTTTGACGACGATTACCTTTCTAATCGGTTTATTGTCGATAAAACGCTGTACGTTGGCATCGGCCAAGACCATTTCCTGTAGGGTGTCATCACTGATACCAGCAGGAACCTGAAGGCGGGAGCGAACCTTGCCGCATACCTGGGCTACGATGGTCAGTAGTTCCTCACGTGCTGCTTCATCATCATATTCGGGCCACGTTTGCTGCTCAAGTTCTGTAGTGTTGCCCAGCAGATGCCACATCTCCGAGCAGAAATGAGGCACCATGGGATAGAGCAAAACAAGGATGGTTTGGTAACATTGGCGCAGGGCGGGGCGGCTGAACCGATGGGTAGTGCGCTCCTCACTGGTGAGATTGAACAGCTCCATTATGGCGCTGATGGCGGTGTTGAAATGAAAATTAGCTTCGATATCAGACTGAACTTTCTTGATGGTTTGATGCATTTTTCGATGGATGATTCGGTCCGATACATCCGTTGTTTCAACCACTTCATCTTCCGCTACTTTCTGAACGCAGATGGTGATGGCTCGATACAGCCGGTTTAAAAAACGGTGGGCTCCCTCGACGCCCTGATCGTTCCATTCCAGATCCTTTTCAGGAGGGGCGGCAAACAGGCTGAACAACCGCACCGTGTCGGCGCCGTATTGACTAAGAAGATCGTCAGGGTCGACGACATTGCCTTTTGACTTGGACATTTTTGCCCCGTCTTTGATAACCATTCCCTGGGTAAGCAGGTTGGCAAATGGTTCACTGACGTTGATATAGCCGAGATCACGCAATACCTTGGTAAAGAATCGGGCATAGAGTAGATGCAGAATGGCATGTTCAATGCCACCGATGTATTGATCCACCGGCAACCAGTAATCTGCTTGCTGTGTATCGAGGGGTTCTTTGCTCAACGGACAGGCAAAACGGGCAAAATACCAGGACGATTCGACGAAGGTGTCCATGGTGTCGGTCTCGCGCCGGGCCGGCTCTTGACATCGAGGACAGGTGGTTGCAATAAAATCAGGACGCTGGCTCAGCGGTGCGCAGTCACTTTTTGAGTGTGGTTCGTCATCGGGCAGGGTTATCGGCAATTCCTCCAGGGCGGCGGGTACAACCCCGCAGGAAGGGCAATGGATCATGGGAATCGGCGCCCCCCAGTAGCGTTGCCGTGATATTCCCCAATCCCTGAGTCGGTAAGTTACCTGGGCGCGGCCAAAGTTTTTTTCCTGGGCATGGGCAACAATCCTGTGCTGAGCGGTAATTGAGTCAATCCCGTCAAAATGGCCCGATTGGGTTAATATGCCGGGTTCGGTGCGAGCTTCATCCATTTGATCGGTATCGATGGTATTGCCGTCTTCGGTGATTACCGCTCGTATTGGTAATTGATACTTTCTGGCGAACTCAAAATCACGCTGATCATGGGCCGGTACCGCCATCACCGCACCGGTGCCGTATTCGATCAGAACGAAGTTGGCCACATAGATAGGTATCTGTTCATTTGTGAAGGGGTTGATGCAGTAGCGTCCGGTAAAAACCCCTTCTTTTTCCGGTTCTTCACTGAGATTGCGGCGAATTTTTTCGGTTGTGGTCTTTTCGACGAATGCACGCACTGCCTGTTCATACTCGGAACCACTGATCAGTTCATCAAGCAAAGGATGCTCACAGGCAATCGACATGAAGGTGACCCCGAAGATGGTGTCGGGGCGGGTAGTGAATATTGCCAGGCTGAGTTCACTGTCAACAATGGGAAATTCACAGTGCAAACCAGTGGATTTGCCGATCCAGTTGCGCTGCATGGTAATAACTTTCTCCGGCCAGCCGGAGAGGTTATCGAGTTCATCGAGCAATTCTTCAGCGTAATCGGTGATTCTAAAAAACCATCCGCTCATACTGCGCTGAACAACCGGCAGGTCACAGCGCCAGCAGGCATCGTCCACTACCTGCTCATTGGCAAGCACGGTCTGACACGATTCACACCAGTTAACGGTAGTTATTTTTTGATACACCAGCCCCTTTTCGTACATCTCGATAAAGAGGCGCTGCTCCCACCGATAGTATTCCGGTAAACAGGTGGCGAGTTCGCGGGACCAGTCATAAGAGAAACCGAGGAGCTTAAGCTGATCACGCATGTAATCGATGTTGCTCAGCGTCCAGACAGCTGGATGGGTATTGTGCTTAATTGCCGCATTCTCAGCCGGCAGCCCGAACGCATCCCAGCCCATGGGGTGGAGGACGTTATAGCCGCGCAGTCTCTTGTAGCGTGCCACCACATCGCCGATGGTATAGTTTCTCACATGGCCCATATGGATCCGGCCGGAGGGATAGGGGAACATTTCAAGGACGTAATATTTTTCTTTATCGGACCGTTCTTCTACCCGATAGGTCGCTTCTTGTTCCCATTTTTTCTGCCACTTTCTCTCGATGGCGGAAAAATCATATCGATGTTCGGAGCCCTGTGCCATAATATTGTGAAGTATCTTGAGGGGAAGGTCTTAGGTTTAGGTGCCCTGGTTAATGCGGCTCTTCCAGCGGAGTGTAATTCTCAAACATGGTGTACTCCTTGTGAAAAAAGAGCTTTACAACTCCGGTGGGACCATTGCGTTGTTTGCCGACAATGATTTCAGCAAAACCTTTTTCCGGATTGTCCTCAGCTTTATTGTAAACCTCGTCTCGATAAATAAAACAAATGACATCAGCGTCCTGTTCGATGGCGCCGGATTCCCGCAGATCGGCCATCACCGGCCGTTTGTCCGTTCTGCTTTCAAGGCCCCGGTTTAACTGCGACAAGGCGAGCACGGGAATATCGAGCTCTTTGGCAAGGGCCTTGAGAGAGCGGGAGATATCACTGATTTCCTGGGTACGGTTTTCTGAACGTTTGCTCTGCATCAACTGGAGGTAGTCAAGCACTACCAGCCGTATTGTGGTGTCACTGAGCTGGGTGACGAGACGGCGGATTTTAGAGCGCATTTCCGGTACCGAAATAGCGGGGGTGTCGTCAATATAGATCGGTGCGTGTTCCAGGATCCCCACCGATCTGATCAGCTTGGGCCAATCTTCTTCATGCAGCCTGCCGGTACGAATTTTCTGCGAATCGATATGGCCCACTGAACTGAGCAGCCGCATGGCGAGTTGTTCGCGGGACATCTCGAGACTGAAAAAGGCGACCCCTTCACCTTTTTCGATGGTCACATGCTGAACAATATTGAGGGCAAAGGCGGTTTTACCCATGGAAGGTCTGCCGGCAAGAACAATCAGGTCGGAGTCTTGAAATCCGGCGGTATATTTATCAAGGTCCACAAAGCCACTGGAAACGCCGGTAATCGATGATTTTGCCTCGGCAAGCTGCTCAATGCGAGCGAAACAGGATGGTAAAAAGAGGCCGAGCTGTTCGAAGCTGCGGCTCTTACGAACCCTGGCTATATCAAAAATTCTTTTTTCGGCGTCGTCCAGCAACTCCTCTATTTCGTCTTGTTCAAAGTAGCAGCGATCGGCAATATGGTGTGAGGCGGAAATAAGATTGCGTAGCAGGGCTTTCTCTTTGATGATCTTCGCATATGTCCCGATATGGGCGGTTACCGGTACAATGGAGGTCAGTGAGGCAATGTAAGCAGCTCCGCCTGATTCTGCCAAAATATTGTTATCATTGAGAAATGAAGTGAGAGTGAGAATGTCGAGGGGGTCGTTGCGGTTGTAGAGCGCAACCATTGCCGCAAAAATCGTTTGATGATTCTTGCGATAGAAATCTTCGGCGCTGATTACCTCGACAACCGGGCTGAATGATTCGTTGTCAAGCAGGATAGAGCCCAGCACCGATTGCTCGGCCTCATAGTTATGAGGCGGTAACCGACCACTGTTTTTCTTTTCCGCATCATGGCTCATAGCAAAGACGAATAGTAGGCTGAACTACCCGTTTACCTTGTTGGCTGTGGTGTATCACAGAATAATAATGTCCGTCCTGACCCGAGAGACAGATAAAGAGGTTCAAACCTTACCACGACACATCAGGTAAAAAAGTAGAGGGTAACGGCCCCATCATTCATCAGTACGGGCAACGACATGGACGACAATCTCGGCGAGCATGTCAAAGCCCACTTTTATCGAGATACTATGTTCGCCTAGATTTTTGATCGGTTCATTGAGCAGGATGCTCTTTCGCTCTATCACCACGTCTTTTTGAGAGAGTTTTTCATGTATGTCATGGGCGCTGACCGATCCGAACAGGCGCTCGTCTTCGGCGGCCAACTCCTCGAAGATCACCGTCATATTATTGAGCTTGTTAAAAAGTGACTGAGCCTTTTGACGCTGAGCATCAAGCCGGGCCTCGATCTCGGCCTTATTTTGTTCGAGAATTGCGAGATTTTCAGCGGTTGCCTGCACCGCCTTGCCCTGGGGGAGGAGAAAATTTCTTCCATAGCCGGGTTTGACGTTTACGATATCTCCTTCTTGTCCAAGGGAATCAATGGTTTCTTTGAGGATGAGTTCCATGAGTGTGCCTCTACAATATCGTTATTAGTTTTTATGAAGCCGGGTTGTGCGGTGACCCCGGTGGGGATGATGTGGGTTTTCTCAAGGTAAGCCAGGTATCAGCCACGCCGACGACGATGAGTAGCAAGATAGATCCAAACAAAGTGAACAGCATCATGGTATAAATCATAAAGCGGGGAACCACGGGAACTTTCCACTTGTTTATGAAGTATATAACCACTGAAAATCCCTGAAAAAAATAAAGCAGGCTGAAGACGAGGCAGCCGTTTATCCCGAGTATCTTAAGGGTTGCGCTGGGCAGCAGGACGCAGACCACCGATACGATAAATCCCCAGATAAAACGTTCAGGCAGATGCCATGAGGAAATCGGTGGCCATGGACGGTATGGGGTATACCGGGTAACGAATCGATTTGACAGCATGAGACTGATCCAGATTATGAACAGCATGCTGTTTACTATCAGCGAAGGAAAAATTTTTACCGCCAATTGGGTAGCCGCGGCAAAGTTCTGTTCCTCAAATATGGCTGGAACCGGTACATTTCTTGATGCATAAAAATCGATGATTGCTTCACGATCGAGTTCAAGGGCTACCACCTGTTCGGAAAACGGGTTGGTTCCCGTTATTACCATTATTCCGCCTAAAAGAACGAGCCAGCACAGCCCCAAGGTAAAAAAACCACGCAGCCCTGAGTATATCACCGAGTGTTGGGCAAAAGCCGCGTATGCCAGCGAAAACCCGCAGGGGATAAGGATTGCTGAAAAAAGCAGGGCGGGGAGGGTGCCCGTGACCGCGCTGAGAACAATGGCAAAAACAAGCCCACCGCCGATGTAGCGCCCACCATGAGGCCACTTGTAAAGATAAAAGACGACTATGGCGGGGATGCAGAAATGCAGCAGCGTGAACAGGCCGATGGGAATTGTCGGGAGAAAAAAGAGCACACCACAGGCGGCAACCGCGATCAAAACGGTATTGTTCGTCCCGCGCATGGCTCGGTGTAGTGCCATGGTTCCCAAGAATCTGTACTCCTAACTTTGCACAGTGCCGGAGTAAGGCAGCAAGGCTATATGGCGGGCTCGCTTGACGGCACTGCAGAGCTGTCGCTGATGAGTGGCGCAGGTACCAAGAATACGCCGCGGGATTATCTTGCCACGCTCGGTAACACAACTTCTCAGAGTTTTGTAATCCTTGTAATCAATTGTCTCAATCTTATCGGCGCAGAAACGACAAACCTTTTTTCTGCTGAACAGTTTTTTTTGTGGGGGGCGCGTAGCCATATGAAATTCCTCTCTATATTCTTGCTAAATAGCTTACGATGTTAGTGCCGCTGACTGGTCGACATCAACAGTCGCTCCAGCCACCATAGCATCACGGTCAGGGGGTGATGTTGATTCCGGGGTGCGATCTTCTCTTTTCGGCAGCAGGCATCAGGCTTCAGCGTTGTCGTCCGGAGATCCTTTGTCTTCGTCGTGGTCGCCGTCGTCTTCTTCAACCGCGGGTCTTTGCTCGGGTTTTTCTTCTGGTTCCCACGGAGCTTTTGGTTTCGCTTCGGCTTGGGCCGAGGCTATTTCTTCATCGGTTATCGAATCTTGAAGTTTAACGGTGAGGTACTTGAGAACTGAATCGTCAATTCGAAATCTACGCTCAATTTCCTTAACTGATTGGGGTATGCCGGCAAAATCGGTGTAGACGTAGTAGCCCTGGATCTGCTTCTCAATTGGATAGGCAAGCTTTTTCATTCCCCACTTGTCATGGAAAATGATCGTTCCCCCGTCGTTTGTGATGATTTCGTTGACCGCGTTGAGTAACGCGTCAATTTCTTCCTCACTGAGCGTCGGGCGCAGGATGTAGATCTGCTCGTATCTACGCATGTGGTCCTCCTCATGGACAGTTACCTCGGCAGCTAGGCTGCCATGTGGCCCTCGCTTCACGCTGATCACCAGAGAGCGAGGAGGTATGTGATGAAGGGCTTGTGCCTTCAGATTATAAATTAACCTTTAAGCATATCGATAATTTGAAAATAGTCAACGATTTTGCATTGCCTTTTCCTGTTTTTTTATAGATTCCCACTGCTTTTTCAAGGCATCGTCGTCAAGTGGTTGCGGGGTTTCGAAGACATGCGGGTGGCGCCTGATCAATTTTTCATTGATCCGGCAACATACTAATTCGAAATCAAAGCTCTGTTCTTCCTCGCCGATCCGTGAGAGCATCATTACCAGGTAGAGAACATCACCTAATTCTTCGCAAATATTTTGTCTGTCTCCGCTTTCAAGGGCCTCGGCGAGTTCCTGGGTTTCTTCCAGCAGATAGCGTTTCAGGCTGATCAAGCTCTGTTTCCCGTCCCATGGGCAGCCACCAGGGCCACGGAGGGTGTCGATTGTGTGGATCAGATCGTTTACGGCACTGAGAGGAGCATTCATTATGTGTGTGGTGATAATGGTGAATATGGCGGTGCCTGCAAACATGAGGCAGTAAAAATACGTTGACAATTGTTACCTGACTAACTACCTACTTGTGATGCCGACAATTTCTTGACTCTTAGATGAAAGGATACTTCTAAGGTGCCATTTGCAAAATTGTCCATTATAAACAAATCAAAACAAGAGGGGAAGGCAGATGAGTGAAAACGCTGAACAGCAAAAGCTGTTAAAAGAAAAGCATAAGGATATCGCCAGAATTGATCAAGAGTCCAAACGCACCCATGGGTGGTACGTGCGCGTCAGGTTCAAGGGTAAGACTCATTCTAAATTTTTCTCCGATCGTAAATGTGGGGGGCGCTATTCAAGCCTGCTCTCAGCTATTTCATGGCGCGATCAGACCGAAAAGAAACTGGGCAAAGTTCGTACCAACAAACACATGGTCACGGTGAGCAATTCTAAAACCGGTGTTGTGGGAGTTCGCCTTAACGAAAAGTTGAACCGTTATGAGGTGAGCTGGGTTACGCCTGAGGGGAAACAGGGCAAGACATCAGTTTCCATCAATAAACACGGCAAGAAGGCCGCTTTTGAAAGAGCCTGCTCCATCAGAAAAGAACGCGAGGACCTTCGTTTGAGCTCATAAATCAGTCAATGTGCCAGCAATCTCATAAGCGACGGTGAATCAATCGACGCTCCGCCGGGAGCTTTGAGAAATGATGGGGACCTTGCAACGTGTAAATATTGGTTGAAGATCGAGGCGCGAAGAACGCGTTAGTGGAGGCCTACCTGGTATTGTCAGGATAAGACTTTCTGAGCTACAATGGGGTTAGGCGATAAGCCATTTCACAAGGTTATCGTATATTTTTTGTTCAGTATTAGGGGGCTAACTTAATTTACCGCACCTCAGTTGATCCCACCTCAACCCGCATAATATTTGGTAAGCGATAAAGAGGAGGGTGGAAACCCTATCTCTCAAGCTCTTCCGATGGCACTATTTACTCTTTGGATAGGTGTTGACGAGAAGGGGTACGTTATGGTTAACTATGAGATTGCTTAAATATCATTGAATTATAACAATTACTATATGCAGGTGAATGCACTATGTACGCTATTGTAAAAACTGGCGGGAAGCAGTACCAGGTTGCCGTGGGCGACCGGCTGCGGGTTGAGAAGTTGTCCGGCAATGTGGGTGATCCGGTCGAACTGGATCAGGTCCTTTTGCTGGCTGACGAAGAGACGGTTTTCGTGGGACGGCCTGTTCTGGATACGGCCAAGGTAACGGCGACCATTGCCGAGCAGGGCAAACGGAAGAAAATTCTGGTCTTCAAAAAGAAGAGAAGAAAAGGGTATCGCCGTATGCAGGGACACAGGCAGCATTTCACGACTCTGCTGATAAATGACATATCCGCATAGATTGCTCCATCTTCACATGAATACATTGAAATAGGAAAGGGAAATGGCTCATAAGAAAGCAGGAGGAAGCTCGCGTAACGGTCGGGACAGTGCCGGACAGCGACGTGGGGTCAAGAAATTCGGCGGCGAAGGAGTGCAAGCCGGCAATATCCTGGTCAGGCAGCTTGGTACGAAAATCCATCCCGGCGCCAATGTCGGGTGCGGAAGGGATTATACCCTGTTTGCCAAAATCGATGGTGTTGTCAGCTATGAAGAGTTTGGTAGGAACAAAAAACGGGTAAGTGTGTATCCGGCCGGTTGAGCATCCTACCGAAGCGCGGTTCCACCGCGGTTTCCCCGTGATTAGCTCGGTCTCATTACACTATGGGGCCGAGTTTTTTTTATGCTTCAATTACCCATCATCAATGTCTTTTGTTGACCGAACCCATATTCACGTCACGGCCGGTGATGGCGGTAACGGTTGTGTAAGTTTCCGCCGGGAGAAGTATGTCGCCAGAGGCGGCCCTGACGGCGGCGACGGTGGGCGCGGAGGAGATGTCATCCTGCGGGCATCGGCCGGGGTGCGAACCCTGGCGGAATATGGCAGAAAACACCATTTCAAAGCCGCGCCTGGAGGCCACGGAAGCGGTGCCGACAAACATGGCAAAAGTGGTGCCGATTGCATCCTTGAGGTTCCGGTGGGGACCACAGTCTATGCAAAAAATGATGAAGCACGTGTGCTCGCCGACCTGGTTTCGGACGGGCAATACTATGTGGCGGCAAAGGGAGGAAGGGGCGGAAGTGGCAACAGACAGTATGCTGGAGGGGCTCGACGGGCGCCCAAATTCGCCGGTAAGGGCAAGGCAGGCGAACAACGATGGCTTACCATTGAGTTAAAACTGATTGCCGATATCGGTTTGATCGGCATGCCCAATGGTGGCAAATCCAGCCTGCTGGCGGCCCTTACGGCAGCGACTCCGAAGGTCGCTGATTACTCGTTTACAACTTTGGCCCCGCAATTAGGGGTATTGCAGCACGGCTTCATGGAACCTCTCATACTCGCTGATATACCCGGGTTGATAAAGGGAGCCCATGCCGGCAAAGGGCTTGGCCACCATTTTTTGCGCCACGTTGAGCGAACATCTATTCTGGTGCATGTGGTGGACTGTGCATTAGGCGATTTTGAGCGTAACTACCATGCCATCAATGAAGAATTATCAATCTACGATAGATCTTTGATCGGCCGGGTCAAAATTGTCGTATTAAACAAAATTGATCTGCTCGACGACCGGCAACGAGCAGAGGTGTATGAGAAGGCAGGTCATTTTGCTGCCGGTGTCGTCGGTGTCTCCGCACGTACCGGAGAAGGGATCGATACATTGCGTGGTACGCTTATTGAGGCGGCTTCGGAATCCAGTGATGACCGTTCAGGTGTGTAGCCGGCAACACCCCACGCCATGAGTAAAAATATCCAGTCATCCACCCCGCTTGCCGAGCGCGTCAGCCTGTTGTCCAGAGCACGGCGAATTGTCGTTAAGGTAGGCAGTGCGGTGCTCACTGATCATACTACTCTGGCGATCTCGGCAATCAACAACATTGTCGAAGAGATATCGTATTTGACCAACCGGTCAAAGCAGGTGGTTCTGGTCAGCTCCGGTGCGGTGGCGGCTGGGCGCCGCAAGCTCCCCCGGCTTGCCTCGGCGGAGTTGAGTTTGCCGGAAAAACAGGCGGTAGCAGCAATAGGCCAGTCCTATCTGATGCAGAGCTATGAAAAGGCGTTCGCGGAGAAAGGTAAGACAATCGCGCAGATACTGCTCACCCACTCTGATCTGGCCAAGCGGGATCGTTACCTGAATGTCCGCAATACCCTTTTTACCCTTTTGCAGCACAATGTAATTCCCATTGTCAATGAGAATGATACGGTATCCGTCAAAGAGCTCCGTTTTGGTGACAATGACATGCTGGCGGCCTATATCTGCAACGTAATCGATGCCGATCTCTTTATCTGTCTGACCGATGTTGCCGGATTGTTTACCGAGAATCCACGCCTGCATAGTGATGCGAAAGAGATCTTGATGGTGGAAAAAATATCATCTGATATCGAGGCGATGGTGGACAATACCACCAGTGCGCTTGGCTCTGGCGGGATGCTGTCCAAGATCAAAGCGGCACACATGGTGGTATCGGCCGGCGGCTGTGCGATAATCGGTGGAGGTCGGGAATCTGGCATAATCAGGCGCCTGTTTGAAGGCGAGCCGATCGGCACCTTTTTCTTGCCTGATAAAGACAAACGATCCAGCCGTAAGCGCTGGATTGATTCTATCCTCAAAACGCAAGGCACCCTGATTCTTGATGAGGGGGCCTGCCGGGCATTGCTGGATCGTGGCAAGAGCCTTCTGCCCAGCGGTGTTGTCGGGATTGAGGGGCATTTCGTGGTAGGTGATGCGGTGCGATGTGTTTCCGCGGCCGATCAGCTTATCGCCATCGGCCTGATAAATTACGATGCTCATGACACCTCCAGAATAATGGGGCGTCGCTCTGATGAGATAGCGCCGATCCTGGGGTATAAGGATAGTGATGAACTGATTCACAGAGACAATATGGTGATTAAACAGGAGAGGGTATGAATGATTCGGCGGCGATATATGAGGTGATCGAGGCTGTCGCCAAAAAGGCGCGGGAAAGCTCGACTCGGCTGGGCACGGTTGATACACAGACGAAAAATTCGGTTCTGGGGGATTTGCTCACTCTGCTGGAAGATAACAAAAGTACGCTGCGCCTGGAAAATGAAAAAGATCTGGAAAATGGCCGTAAACGTGGTCTCAGTGGCGCAATGCTGGACAGGCTGGCGCTCAGTGATGGCGTAATTGAGGCCATGAAAAGTGGGCTGCGTGAGGTAATCGCCTTGCCGGATCCGGTGGGCAGCATCGAAACCTTGACCAGGCGGCCCAATAACCTGCTGGTGGGCAGAATGCGCGTTCCCCTCGGCGTTATCGCCATGATTTACGAATCGCGGCCAAATGTTACCGTTGATGCGGCCGCACTCTGCCTTAAGGCCGGCAACAGTGTTATCCTGCGCGGCGGCTCCGAGGCGTTTCATTCAAATATGGTGCTCGCGAAAGTGATCAGACGTGCCTTGTCCCAACATAATTTACCCACTGACTGCGTTCAGGTGGTTCCCACCACTGATCGGCAGGGAATTCACGCGCTGCTTCAGCATGATGAATACATCGATCTGGTCATTCCCCGGGGTGGCGAAGGGTTGATTCGCATGGTAGCCGAAAACTCCAGAATTCCGGTGCTCAAACATTACAAAGGGGTCTGCCACATCTATGTTGACAAGATGGCCGACTTAGAAAAGGCCACGCCCATTATCATCAATGCCAAAACCCAGCGGCCAGGCGTTTGTAACGCACTGGAAGGACTTCTTATCCATGAAGCTGTCGCCTCTCACTATCTGCCGGAAATTGCAAAAAAATTACGCGAAGCAGAAGTGGTGCTGGTGGGTTGTCCGCGGTCTGTTGCCTTTTCCTCACTGATCTCTGACGCTCAACCCGACGACTGGGGGCGAGAGTTTCTCGATCTTAAACTCTGTGTCAAGGTGGTAGATTCGATGGATGAGGCGAAAGACTACATAGCAACCTATGGCAGCAAACATACCGAGGCGATCATCACCGAGGATCATGCCGCGGCCATGGCGTTTCTCGCCGGGGTTGATGCCTCGGCGGTCGTGGTTAACGCCTCGACCCGTTTCAACGATGGTGGGGAGTTAGGTCTTGGCACCGAAATCGGGATAAGCACCAGCAAGCTTCACGCTTACGGCCCGATGGGACTGGAAGAGCTGACCACCCGGAAATTTGTCGTCTTCGGCGACGGTCAGATCCGGATTTGATGGGCACGGTCGGCCTTCTTGGCGGCACCTTTGACCCAGTGCATGTGGGGCACATTCAACTTGCCAGGGCGGCGTTTGAAGAGGTCTGCCTGGATGAGGTCGTCTTTATTCCGGCCGCTCACCCGCCGCACAAAGATCAGCATATTACCGAGATCCAACATAGATATACGATGCTGGAACTGGCGCTGGCGCCTTATCCCGTATTTTCGATTTCACCGGCTGAGCGTAACACCGACCGAGTCGTTTACTCCGTTGAAACGGTACGAAGTTTTTTACAAAGTGGGGGGGACAAAGATAGGTATTACTTTATCGTCGGTGATGATGCGTTTCTAACCATCAAATTGTGGTATTGCTGGCGTGAACTTCTGGCGGAGATAGATTTTTTAATCGGCATGAGACCTGGATATGAAAGACACGGTATAGGCGCAATTCTGGAACAAAACGACTACTCATTTAACTTGGAAGATGGTATCGCCGTATGGACTGACGTTCTTCGCAGCCGCAGGGTACGCCTCTTACAAGGTGCGATTGATGATGTCTCTTCAACATCAATCCGGCGGAAGGTGGCGCACCAGAGAAAATGGCGCCATATGGTTCCCGGTCCAGTCGGCGATTACATTGCGGCACATCAGTTGTATGAAATAACCCAGCGGGAGCACTCGCCAGGCGAAAACCACCTCTCATCGTGGCACAATCGACTATGAGCACCACTTCTCTTCATCTATCCCAACCGCCGCCGGTCAAAATTATGGTAGCAGTTCGATCTGACAGGTTCAGAACACTTGTCCGTGAGAGTATCGATCCTCATCAGGGTATTGAACTGGCCGGAGAAGCCACGGACGGTTTCGAGGTCCTCAGTGCAGTAAGAAACAACAATTTCGACCTTATTATACTTGGGATGGATATTGGGCTGGTGGACGGAATGACTGTTCTGGCACAGATTATGGAACACCAGCCAACGCCGATCATCGCCGTGATTGATTCCGCCATAGATGGAAGTAAAACATCGTGTTTGCTCACCATCAAAAATGGTGCGATTGATTGTATTGATCAGCGCGACTGGATTACACGTTCTGGTAATCCGGCAGTCGGTCTTGAACTCATCGATAAGATCATTCATGGTGCGGCAATGGCGGGCCGCATACAACAGCCGGCTGGTGATGAGGAGCACAGAGTGGTTGAATCTGAAAGACGGGTTCACCAGCATGCACTATTTTGCGAAGAGTGCGGTACTCGTAATAATTTTACCACCACTTCAACCAGCGGGTCGATTGAACTTACCTGTAAGGGTTGTGGCGACAAACTGACGGTGACACTGAGCGCAAAGAACCGCCCAATTAATTCCATCTCAGTCATTGGGTGTGGATCCGGCAGTTATCCGCTACTTCTTGATGTAACTGCCCGTATCCACCATGACTATGTCGGTACTAACATCATTTTCATCCATGATAAGAGTGATTACGTCAGTTCGTTAAGAGATTACATCAATAATGTCTGCGGTATACAGGCCACCGCAATAGAGGATGGCGTTTCCATTGAACAAAATGGTTTCTATCTGGGGGTTACCGACGAATATATGATCGTCGAAAAAGCTAGCGGCGCCTACCGATTCAAAAAAGTTGACACCGCACCTAAAGGGGGACCGGTTGATCTATTAATGACTTCGGTTGCCCGCATTTTTAGCGAACGGACGATCGGTATTATTTTGTCGGGAAAAGAGCCTGACGGCGAACACGGTATCACGGCAATAACGCAACATGGCGGTACCGTCGCCGTGCTGAATTCGGCGTATTGTGTATATTCTGAAATGAGTGAAAATATTCTGCGAAAATGCAGTATTGATTGGATCATCGACAAAAATGATCTTGTCTCATTATGTTCCGGGCTGATTCCCGAACGATTTTTGCAATAATATCATCCGCGCCTTTCGCCCACTTTCACCATTGTTTTCAGCGACTGGGAAACATATTCGTCAATTAAGGTGCCCAGCAAAAAAGATGTGATAATTTACTCAGTAGCGATATATCCGTTTTCATGAATGGTGACCAAGAGGTTCTCTGGGAAGAGGCGGTTCCGCTTCTCAAACAGGGATATCACAGAACTTTGCGCGACACCGCCTACGGTCAAGAGGCGCACGGCAGAGAGGTCTATCCGCCACGCGGACAGGTATTTAATGCCATGCGTTTGACCTCGTTCAACACCGTCAAGGTCGTCATTTTAGGGCAAGACCCCTACATCAACAAACATCTGAAACATGGACCGGAAGCACATGGGTTGTCTTTTTCAGTCCGCAAGGGCATACCGGCGCCGCCTTCGCTGCAGAATATTTTTTCAGAAATAGATCGCTCGGTCTATAGCGGCAGGAAAAAATCAGTGGATACCGATCTTACCCGATGGGCACTTCAGGGGGTGCTGCTGCTCAATGCAACCTTGACGGTGCGGGCAGGGCAATCAAATTCGCATGCCCGCCTGGGATGGCAGCGCGTTACCGATAATATCATAGAGACGCTTTCACAAAAGAGGAATCACCTCGTTTTCATGCTGTGGGGTGCGTTCGCCCAAAAAAAATCCGCTCTGATTGATCATGCACGTCATCTTGTTCTAAAAACCTCGCACCCATCACCGCTTTCCGCCCATCGTGGGTTTCTCGGCTCCGGTATTTTTGTTACCTGCAACAGCTATCTCGTTGAGCATGGGATAACACCGATCGAGTGGTGAATGCTCCTACAATATAATTGTGCGAATAATATCTTTTTTCCCAATAATGCCGACCATTGTACCGTTGTCATCAAGCACCGGAAGAGTATGAACGTTTTGCTCAATCATCAGGGTCGCTATTTCATCCAGTAAGGTGTCGGCGGTTACCGTTACCACCGGTCTTGAACAGATATCTTTTACGAAGGTTGCACCAATTTTCTGTATTTCACGATTCATCTTTTCAGGTGAGTCTAGAAAGAAAAATGAATCGAGGATGGTAACTACCGCCGGCGCCTTGATCCGTTTATTCTGAAAGAGCAGATCGTTTTCGGTGACAATACCGAAAAGGTTGCCTGTTTCATCCAGTACCGGCAGGCCATTGATGTCTTTATCGATAAAGATCTGGGCCGCTTCCTGAATGGAGGTTTCAGGGGTAACGCTGATAATGGTGCTGGTCATGATGTCACGCGCAGTTTTCATATGCTGATTTCCTTACAATGTTTAACGCAAAACGGTACCATATCGGCGACTTCACCGGCGTTGTAGCCGATACCCGATGTTTCCAGCAGCAAATCGGCGCTTCTGCCGTGAAAAAAGACTCCGTGTTCCACAGCTGTTGCCGGTGGTATCGCTTGACAGATATATGCGCCGATAATACCGGCCAGGACATCACCCATACCTCCCGTCGCCATCCCGGGATTACCGGTGGTGTTGATCGCTATTCTTTTCCTGGAAGCGATGACGGTGCCGGCCCCTTTCAGGGCAATGATTACCTCATGTGCGGCTTGACCGTAGATCTCAAGGCAGCGCAGTGCCGCCGCCATCCGGTCATTCTGTACATCGGCTGTCTCGCATTGCAGCAGGCGGGCCATCTCTCCCGGATGTGGGGTGAGGATACGAATTCCGGCGGGCGGCTTAAGGGTGTGCTTGACGGCGGCAATGGCGGTGAGCGCGTCGGCATCCACGATCATCGGAAGCGGACATCGCTCATACAGGGCGATAACCAGTTCGGCGGTCTGGTCGTCGGTGCCGATCCCCGGGCCTAGGACGACGGCCTTTTTGTTTTCGCACAGGGCACCGATCAAATCATACTCACTCATGGTGAGTTTTGGCTGCTGGGTGGGAAGAACACTGGTCATTGCTTCGGCTACCGCTGTTTCAAAAATAGCGTGCAGCTGCTGTGGACTGGCAATGGTGACCAGCCCGCAGCCACTGCGCAGAGCACCGCGGGCGGCAAGGATAGTGGCGCCGGTTTTGCCGACACTGCCGGCCAGTATGAGCAAGTGTCCATTATCTCCCTTGTGGGTATCGTATTTTTTGTTGTGGGTATCAACCGTGGATCCGATTTCCGAAAGGGTAAGGGCGGTGCGGGTAATGTTTTTTTGGGGTGCGATGGTATGCGGGATGCCGATGTCAAGCACTACGAGTTCGCCGCTCATCTTCGGGCCGAAACCGCTGAAATGGCCAATCTTGGGGTAGCAGAGGGTGCCGGTCAAAGATGCTTTGATACAGGTGTTATGGATCTGCCCGGTATTACCATCTAGCCCGGAGGCAATATCGACCGCAACAACTTCTATGTTATGGTTGCGCGAGAAGCTGTTGATGGTTGTGATGGCTTCGGCGAAATGGGAGCGAATGTCTCGGTCAAGGCCGGTTCCAAAAATTGCGTCAACCATCACCTTGATAGAGTCAGCGGCCGCAACCTGAATGAGCAGTTGAGCAAGTAGCTGAACCCGTGAACTATCGGATATGATGCATGCTTCAATGGGGAGCTGATCGACAATGCGCTGATTAATCAAAGCGTCACCTTGCAGTGATCCAGGGTCGATGAGGTAAAATAGTATTGGCCGACACTGCTGCTGCAAAAGATGTCTGGCGATAACCAGCCCATCGCCGCCATTATTGCCGGGCCCGATAAAAATAGGTATGCATGCGCCCTTAGGCAGATCATAGCGCGCCGTCATCAAGCGGACGATCTCGCGGCCGGCATTTTCCATCAGAACGATGCCGGCAATCTTGTATTGATCGATGGCGGTACGATCAATTGCCGCCATCTCTTCACGGGTTGTCACTATCATTGGGGATTTGAACCTAAGTAGGCAATTGTATAGAAAAAGGGTGTCGGTTTGAAGTTTCTTTATCTATTAAGCGATTCGTATAAATCATCTATCACTTTTCTTTATCCATTATGTGCCGGCAGCGAGGGCAGGGCGTAAAACCGGCGTCAAGCGCCATCGATACATTTTTGAACTCGATGGTGTGGCTCAGGTGATAGTAGGGACAACTGGGAAAATGAAAGACGCGAGTGGCAACATGCCCATGCAGATTGTTCGGCGAAGGCGGTGATGACTCAAAATCGCCCGCCTGGTAGGTGGGCGGTGGGTCTTTACGCCTGGATGGAAAAACAAACGATACTGCCCGATGAAACAGTGATTGGATGATACTGACCTGAATCGCCAATATGGAGCTGATCACCGGCGGCACGAATTGTTGTTCATGGGCAGTTTGCCGAATCAATACAACGGCGAGAGCAAGAAAGAAAAGATTGGGCAGCCACATGGTTGTGGTCATTGCCGCCACTGTGCCACCGTTGCTGGCTATACCCCGGGCGATGGAAAAAACGACATAATAGATGATATAGATCCCCAACCCCAGCGGTATGCCAATGGCCCGTTTGCCGGGGCCGGCCTGCAGGCCAAGGGGGAGACCGAAAAGCGCCAGCGTGAAACAGCCAACCGGCAAAACCAGTCTGCTTAAATATTCGGTAAAATAACTTCCTCCTGCTTCTGTATCGGCCCCCACCTTTTCTGTCTGAGCCAGTAGTTCGGAAAGGTTCATGGTGCCTCTGGTTTGCCGCAGTGTTGCGTTGGCCAACGGTTTGAGGGGTATATCGAGGATGTAGCGATCAAAGGTGATGATTTGCGAACTTGTCGGTTCGGGAACGTGCATGCTGCCGTCGTTGAGGATGAGGGTTGCCTTCATCTCTTCCACATCACTTCTCATGGTGCCTGAATTCGCCATGGTGATGGCGGGAATGGCGCGCTCTCGATTATCAGATACCCAGACATTATGCCATGTTCTGTTTTCACGATCGATGGTGCCGACGTGTACGACCAGATCGCCAAGGGCCTCGGTAAAGGTCTGTTCGCGGATGCCCCGATCGATTTTTTCCTTGGCCAGCTGGTACATCATTTTTTGGAGGGAAATATTGCCGGCCGGAATAAGACTGACGGAGAAATAGGCGGTAACAGATGCCACCAGGAATGAAAAAACAAGCAGGGGCGGCACCACCTGGTAAATGCTGATGCCGCTTGCTTTAAAGGCGAGCATTTCCGAATCGTTTGCCAGTCTGGAAAAGCCGATGGTGACCCCGAGCATGGCGGCCATCGGGATGGAATATGAAAGCATGGTGGGAAACAGATACGAGAAAAGACGAATGAAATCGGCCGGGCTGATATCGTATTCCAGGACGGTGTTGAGAAAGGGAATGAGTCTGACCAGAAAAGAAACTCCGTTCATGATGATGAAACTGGCCAGAAATGGCGCCATAATTTCACCGGCCAGATAGCTGTAGAGCAAAAATGGTGGCCGTTTTACGGTGAGAGATGTTCGCATAAGTCAGATCGGGTGGGCTACCTACCCACAAAATCTTGGGCGTGCGGCTTCGTTACTGGAATCTGATTTCAGTCAGGGGTTCTTCTATGGTTACATCGATCCAGTGTTGATCCCACCATTCAACGGGGGTGACAAAAATTCCGTTAACCAACATGGAGAAATGGAGATGATCCCCCCCCGCCATTCCGCTCGTACCGGTGAGGCCAAGGACATCACCCTGATTGAAAGTGGCGCCTACTTCCGCATTGAGCCGGCTTAAATGCGAATAGAGGCTGAACACCCCCTGGCCGTGATCGAGAATCACCGAATTGCCGTAAATACCGAGATAATCGGCAAATATGGCAATGCCGGTTGCCGCCGCCTTTACTTCGGCGTGTCTGGTGGAGGCGATGTCGATGCCAAGATGCACCTGATTATCAATTGCGGCGCCCTGGTAGTAATAGGTGCGCTGATCGGCGAACCCTGCCTTGGTGCTGCCGGCCATCCGGGTAAATCGTCCTTCCCATAATCTGTGATGGTGGGGATCCGCGCATAGCTCGCTGATACGTTCATTGTTAAGCCGACGTATCTCATTGTTGGCAAAAAGATACTTGTCAACTGCAGAACCTTGCATGTCAGGGTAATATTGGGTGAACTCAGGCATCTTGGCGGAGAGAAACCCATCGCCGACATTAATCCGATCCTCTTTATACTTTTGCGCCCTGTAAATTGGCTGAAAACTATGAGAGGCTATATTTCCTGCCTTATCAGATACCTCAACCACCGCGGAACTGATTTCAGAAGCATCAAAGGGCAGGGCAAAGTAGGCTATGTAGACATCGTCGAGGGTTTCATCCACAAGAAAACCGGGGTTGAAATGGTCATTGATAACGGCGCCGCCTTCTACCTCTTCATCAACTCGATACATCACGATGCCGCTGCCGCCGGGATTGATGTATCGTTCGCTATGGAGCATGGTAATGCGGGGCGGCTTGGTATCGATGGTAATCTCTTTGTCTAAATTTGTTTCATTTCCCCTTAAGAAATTGCCTAAGCTGAAGTCTCTGGTGATGATCCGCAACCGTGCGTCACCATCGTCAAAACCAAGATCAGGCGGCGAAATCTCAACGGTATGGTGTTTGTCGGGCAGGCCCACCGTTCCGATAAACCCGTTTCGAGCCACCTCGAGTCGATAGATTTCTTTTTCCAGATCGCCCTGGCTCAGGGTTACGATAATTTGTCTCAAGCCGCTTTCTCCATCCCGCGCGTGAAAAGAGACGGCACCCTGTTTACCCAGGTAGATGGTGGGGCCGGTGAATTCCACATCCGGTTTGGTGCTCTCAAAAAAGAGCAGATACGCTGCTACCGCGGAACCGGCCAGCAGGAGAAGAAAAAGGATGAATATGGTACGCCTGGGGCTTGATGACCTTCTCAATCTTGTCATGGTAGTAGACTCAACGTTGCCAGATTATTTCATATTTTTCGATATGCAGATCCTTGGCCGGAGCGATGATGACTCGCTTGCCGGTATCGCTTTCAAGAAGACTCAGGGTGGTGATTTCTTCTTTCTGCAGCATTTCGGCAATTCGCGGATGCACCCGTATGGTCACGGTGGAGCCGCCGGCATGATCGGAGCTGCGGGCAATTTTTCTAAATATTTCGTAGCAGATGGTGCGACGAGACTTGAGAACTCCCTCTCCCAGGCAGTAATGGCACGGTTCGCACATCATCTGGTTGAGATTCTCACTGTTTCGCTTCCTTGTCATCTGAACGAGGCCGAACTCAGATAATTTGAGAATATTGATTCTGCTTTTGTCTTTCTGTACCGCATCCTTGAATACACTGAACAATTGTTCGCGGTGGGCCTCGTCTTCCATATCGATGAAATCGATGATAATTATCCCGCCGATGTTGCGAAGACGCAATTGATAGGCGATCTCCTTGGCGGCCTCCAAATTGGTCTTAAAGATGGTTTCATGCAGGTCGTCTTTACCGACAAACCGACCGGTATTCACATCGATGACGGTCAGAGCCTCGGTGTTTTCGATAATGATGTAGCCCCCCGAACGCAGCCACACCTTCTTTTCCAGGGCCTTGGCAATTTCAACATCGATCCCGTAAGCCTCAAAAAGCGGCAACTCCCCCCGATACAGAGATATCTTGTTTTTCAGGTGAGGGGTGAAGGTATTGACGAAGTGCGTGAGTTTTTCATAGGATTTCAGATCATCGATGATCAGATAATCGACGTCGCTGGTGAAAAGATCCCTTACCGAACGGAGAACGATATCAAGATCCTCATATAAGAGAGAGGGGATATGCGCCGACTGGGCGCGATCCTTGATCTCTTCCCACAACAACATAAGAAACTCCATATCCGCTTCAATTTCTTCGTCTCCCAAGTTTTCGGCAACGGTGCGGACGATGAAACCGACGTTTTTCGGTCGGAGTCGCTCGATCATGGCGCGGAGCGCCTCTTTTTTCTCCTCGTCCTCAATTTTGCGTGAAATACCGATGTGCTCAGTGTAGGGGATGAAGACCAGATTACGACCGGGCAAGGTTATCTGGCAGGTCAGCCGTGCCCCTTTGGTGCCGATGGGGTCTTTGCTGACCTGGACGATAAGCGGCTGACCTTCACGGAGCAATTCTTCTATGGTATATTGCGGTCGACGTTTGTCCGCGGATGATGCAACATCGACACTTCCATTGCCGACACTGTTGCCGTCTGAGTGCGTGTCGGGCAATTCGGCGGGCGGTATGAATACATCGTCAACGTATAAGAAACCGGTTCGTTCGAGGCCGATATCCACGAAGGCCGCCTGCATCCCGGGCAGCACCCGAACAACGCGCCCCAGATAGATATTTCCGGTAAAGCCTTTTTCGGTGGGCCGCTGTAGGTGGAATTCGGTTAGATTGCCCTGCTCAACAAGGGCAATTCTGGCCTCATATCTTCTTGAGTTTATGAGGATTTCAGTTGTCATCTAGAGAGTATATAATATATCCGACCATACTACGGGTGGTTTGGAAAATACAGTTCATCGGGTAAGAAGAAACCGTTGTGAAACCGCGCCGGAGGGTATCGGGAGCTAAAGTAGTTGTATGCGATCCGCTACTATACCTGAGCTTTTTGAAAAATCATACAGTTGATTACGATTCCAGCACCTAAATCAGATGGCGCCGATAACCGTAATCATACCCACGTATAACCGCGGCGTTCGAGTCCGAGATGCCATCGAATCGGTTCTGGCCCAAAGACTGCCGGCAGCGGAACTAATTGTCGTGGATGACGGATCATTAGATGATACCGCCACTGTTGTTGAGTGTATGCAAAAAGACACACCGCTGCCGATTTTCTATCTTTTGCATCCAAACAGGGGGCCGGCGGCGGCTCGAAACGCTGGTATCCAGAGGGCGACATCACCTTTTATTGCATTTCTCGATTCTGATGACAGTTGGCGGCCAAACAAATTGGCGCTTCAGTTCGAGGCGATGCGGGCGGCGCCGGCGTATCTGATCTCACACACCAATGAGTCGTGGATATATAAGGGTGGAAATCGCAACAAGAAATCTATTCACTATCCACGCCATGGTGACATTTTTGCCTATTGTCTGCCGCTTTGTTGCGTGGGCATGTCAACCGTGATAGTGCATCGGGATTTGTTTGAACGTTACGGGTTGTTTGATGAGACGCTTCGCTGCTGCGAAGATTATGATATGTGGCTTAGAGTTGCCAGCCATGAACAATTTTTGCTGGTTGACGAACCGCTAACCATAAAAAACGGGGGACGACCAGATCAGGTATCGGCCCAATACCGCATCGGTATGGATCGTTTTCGTATTCAGGCACTGGCCTCCCTGCTGCACTCCGGTGGACTTGATGATGAGCACTATTGCATGGCCTTGAAGGAGCTGCGGAAAAAATGCGAGATATATGGCAATGGCTGTATAAAGCATGATAAAGAGCTGGAAGGCAGCTATTATGTATCTCTTCCGAAACTATTCGATTTCTAGCTAGCCCGGTATCTCCAGCGTGAACCCGTCCGACCCGTCGCATGCAATCAGCCGTATTCTGGTAGTCAGAAGTTGCCAACACCATCCTGAGATAGAACGAATCCTCACCCGGAGTCGGCTGCCTCACGAGGTTATCGATGATGGTGCGGTGGATGAGGTGCTTAACAGGCTGACGGCCGGCTCTCTGAGCGCCGGGAAAAAAATATTGCTACTGAGAACCAATAAAGGCGGTTTTATCAAGCAGTGCCCGGCGACGCGCTGTTATCGGTGCTGTCGCTACCGAATTCTATACATCGGCGGCGGTTGTCCGATGGATTGCAGCTATTGCATATTGCAGGCGTATCTGAACCAGCCGTGCATTACCAGTTTTGTCAATGTTGAGGATCTCACCACCGAGTTGAAAGGTGAGTTGAACGCGGATATGCAGCTCTTTCTGCGATACGGCAGTGGTGAATTCACCGACTCTCTGGCACTTGATCCGATCACCAATCTTAGTAGTGTCCTGGTTCCATTATTTGCATCCCAAGACCGGGCGCTGCTCGAGCTGAAAACCAAATCGGCCTCGATTGATGGTCTTAAGGATATTTCTCACCATAAAAACACCATTGTCTCGTGGTCGCTTAATAGCGAAAAGATAATCGCCTGTGAGGAACATGGCAGTGCATCCCTCGGCCAGCGCCTTGCGGCTGCTGCTCAATGCTCTTCATGGGGGTATCCGCTCGCATTTCATTTTGATCCTATCATCGCCCATCACGGCTGGCGTGAGGGATATGAAAATACCATCGAACAACTCTTCGCAGCAGTCCCGGCAAACTCTATTAAATGGATATCAATGGGGGCATTTCGGTTCATGCCGAAGCTGAAAAAAATCGGCGGCGAACGATTTCCATACTCAGAGATTTTCAGCCATGAATTCATCACTGGACTTGATCAAAAAAAACGATATTTCAGATCACTAAGGGTAGAACTTTATAAACATGTTTATGATTTACTTAAAGCCTATGCTGATCCACGAACATGCATCTATTTTTGTATGGAAAGTGATGAAATCTGGCATGAGGTTATGGGCTTCGTGCCATCAGATCGAAACGGTTTGCAGGCAATGCTTGATGCTGCTGCCATGGATCGTTCCATTGGCTAGAGCCATGGAGTCCGGATAAGTGGATAAGAGGGTTGGCGAAAAGGCCAATTTGCAAGGTTCCCATATGGTACCTGGAGACTTATTGAAATGCTGAGTAAAAATATCTGGTGCGCCATCGGCTAAAAAAATGTTTTGTTTCATACGGGAGCCTTGCAAAACGAGATGTTTCGTTCAAGATTAAGGCATGGGAAGATTTTCCCGATGTCAATATGAGTGAGAAAGAGAAAAGGAGGGTAAAAAATCATGATTAACAAGGCTATCATCGTCGGCAACCTAGGCTCTGATCCGGAGATTCGCTACACCAAAAACGGCGCCCCGGTGGCAACTTTCAGTGTTGCCACATCGGAGCGCTGGCGAGACCAGGAGGGTCAGCAGCAGGAATCAACGGAATGGCATCGGATTGTGGCGTGGCGTAAATTAGCGGAAATTTGCGGTGAGTATCTTCACAAGGGATCTAAGGTATATATCGAGGGCAAGATCCAGACGAGGAAGTGGCAGGACAACAACGGAAATGACCGATATACCACTGAAATTGTCGCCCGGGAGATGAAAATGCTTGATCGGCGCGAGTCCGGCGCCGGCTCATACGAGCAGGAACCACCACCGCCCAACTACGAAGAATCTTCATCCAGTTATGGGGGAGTAGGCGACGACGTACCGTTCTAGACGGTATGGCTGGATAAAGGACTTCTTATATTTTCAGGGCGGGCCGCGGCGTAAATGATGCACGCCGTGTAAGGTTCAATTTTTTAATGCTCTGTACCCGGCCAATCTTGACTGAGCCCCCGTCGCACCCTATTTTTGTGATTGTCATGGCATCAGTTGATGCCTGCGCTGTACATCACAGAGGTTGAGACGCGATATGGATTACTATAACGTTTTAGGCGTTGATAAGAGCGCGAAAGGCGATGAGATTAAAAAGGCCTACCGGAAACTTGCGCAAAAATATCACCCCGACAAAAATAACGGAAACAAGTCCGCCGAACAAAAATTCAAAGAGATCAATGAGGCCTATGCGGTCCTCTCCGATCAGAACAAAAAATCCCATTACGATCGCTACGGATCAGATAACTTCCATAAGCATTTCAGCCAGGATGATATCTTCAGGAATTTCAACCTAAACGATATCCTCAATCAGTTTGGTTTTAGAACGGGCGGGTTTGACGGTGCGGCATCGTTTCGCACCATGGGAGGGAATCCCGGGGCGCAGCCATTTGGTTCCTTTTACACCAGTCATCAGCAGGGGGGATGCGCCGGGGGCGCATGTGCACAACCCGCAAAGGGACCCGATCTTACTTACCAGATATCGGTAAGCCTCAATGATGTGCTGCATGGCGCCGAAAGGGAAGTGACCCTGCGCACCAACGGCAGGGCCAACAATGTATCGGTAAAGATCCCCAGAGGTATCGAAGAGGGGAAAAGACTGAGGCTCAAGGGAAAAGGCGGTGAAGCCCCCCCCGGCGGTGTTCGCGGTGATCTCTATCTAAAGGTGCACGTGGAAGATGACCCTTCGTTCACCCGGCAGGGCGACGATCTGGTGTATCATAAGCTGATTCCATTTAGTGACGCCTGCCTTGGCACGACCATTGAAATAAGCTCAATCGATGGGAAAACCTTTAAGGTGAACGTTCCACCCGGCACGGATTGTGAGTCACGGTTGCGGATTAAGGGGCAGGGACTGCCCCAAGGCCCGATCGGTGATCGTGGTGATCTTTTTGTCACTATTGGCGTGCACGTTCCCGCCTCGCTCAGCCAGGAGCAGTCTAAGATAATTCAATCACTCAAAGACGCCGGCTTGTAAACAAAATACTCGCCGGCACCCGCGCATTTTCATTTTTCCGGTGAGCAGGCGTTTTGTGCAAAAAAGCTCTCATCAACGACCGTCCGAGCAGACAAGTAATATATCATAGACTTGGACACGATCTCCGGCAACAAGTTTGCGACCGCGTCTTTGTTCGACGCAATTGTTTACCAGCACCATACTGCCTGCAATAAGGTATTTCGCCTCAATGCCATCAGCGGTGACCTCAGCGAGTTTTAAAAACTGGCCAAGCTTGATAGGAAACTTTTCTACAACAATGGTCTTGACGGTCATGAGGGTGGTTTTTTATCTTTAGCTTCGGTATAACGGTATTGATTACTATAGGGGGCCTTGCAAAATGAGAATTTTCGTTCAAGATCAAGGCGCGAGAAAAATTTTACCGCAGGCATATACTCAATATTCCGAGGATAAAATTCTTTTCGCAACCATGAGGTTGGGCGAAAAGGCCATTTTTCAAAGCTCTCTATACTATGCCTCGTGGTGCGGGGCGACATCTTCTCAATCTTATCAGAGATAACCTTTACCAAGAGAGAGCCGACAATGAAAAAACAAAATCCACTGTTATTGATTGCCTGCCTGTGTGGGATGACGCTTTTATTTGCTGGCTGTGCAACGCAAAAAACCTCTCAGCCAGCCGAAAATAGCCAGTCGCTTGGCAACCCGATGACAGCGTTTGAAGATATTGAAGTTCCCGCCGATATGAAATTTAATCAAAAGCAAAGCATCCAGATTACCACCGAATCATTTCGTGGTGGCGCTTTGTATTTATCCGGCAAAGTGGAAGTTAATTCTCTGCGTGATTTCTTGGTGGCGTCAATGAAAAACAATAAATGGCAGCATGTCGGCGAGGTCTATTCCGACAGGATGATGCTTGCCTTCGTCAAGCCGAATAAAACCTGTATCGTCATGGTAAAAGAAGGTTTTGGCGGATCACTGGGTACGACATATATGGAGATGTATGTCACGGTAGACGTTAAAGCAGGGCTGAGGCTCAATCCGTTTGGTGAGCCGGTGAGCCAGTAGTTCCGTCTGGCGACCATTTTTTTTTGAGGTGGTGCGGCAACGTTTTGACGGTTGAAGAACAGTTTCCTGTCAGATGGATTTTCAGACAATCCCGTGGTTAACAAAAAACGATGAGATATACGGGGGTCTTGAAAAATGAGAATTTTCGTTCAAGATCAAGGCGCGAGGAAAATTTTACCGTGGGCCGGGCTGATATTGTCAGGATAAGATTTTTTTTGAGCAACGATGAGATTGGGCAAAAAGGCCATTGTGCAAGGTTCCCATACAGTTAAGGGAAATATCTAGATAATTATGGAGAAAAATGATGATTGAACTGATGAAGAAATCGATGTTGATCGGTATTGGTGTCCTGTCTCTTACCAAGGATAAAGTGGAAGAGGTTGTCGGCGAGCTCATTGACAAGGGAAACATGTCTCAGAAAGAGGGCGAGAAGTTTGTCGATGATGTGCTCAAACGTTCCGAGGAAACTCGCAGCGTGTTGGAAGAGCAGATCAAGGCTGTTGTCAAGAGTACCATGGCTAAAATGGATATTGCCGGAAAGTCCGATATCGAGGCGTTGCGCAGCGAAATTTCCGAGCTTAAGGAAAGGCTGGCGCAGGCTGAGCCATCAGCCGAACCGGAAAACTAATCATCTCCCAAATCGGCTTCTGATTCGTGTGACCAGCATCATCACCTCTTCGAGTTTGATGAGGTGAAGGATGGTGATGTAAGACAGCAGCGCGGCGATAATCACCACAGCAAGCGAAACGGCTCCCCATAGGGTCGATTGTGACAATGTCTCTAGAGCCACTTCTTTTGCAAGAACGACGCCTCCCCCCATCAGGGCCACGGCGCCTGCTATCTTGATCCCGCTGGTAACGAGATAGCGCACTGAGAAACCGCCAATTTTCAGATACAAGATAGTAACCAGCAAGAGACTGTTGAGCGTCATCGTGATGGAGACGGAAAGGGCAAGGGCAAGATGTTGCAGCCGATCAATGGTCATCAGGACAATGGTGAGATTGACGGCGATGGCGATAAAGCTGGCGATTACCGGGAAACGAGGCGCCTTGATGGCGTAGAAAACCGGCACCACAACCTTATTGGCGGCATAACCGAACAGTCCCACCGCATACAGAGATAAGGCCATCGCGGTGGCGCGGGTATCGGCGCTGGTAAATGCGCCATGTTCGAAAATCACCGCGATGATGGGCTCGGCCAGGATAATCAGGCCAATGGAGGCCGGCAGGCACAGCGCCATCACCATAGTCAGAGCCGAAACGAAGGTCTGCCTCAGTTCGTCAATCTTGTTTTGCGATGCCTGTTTGGCAAGAAGAGGCAATGAGGCGATGGAGATCGCCACCCCGAACATACCGATGGGAAGTTGAACGAGGCGGAAGGCATACTGTAGCCACGAAACGGAACCTTCGGCGCATGAGGCGGCAAATTGTGTGTTTATGAGAATGTTGATCTGAGTGGCGGAAAGCCCGATAACGGCCGGTACCATAAGCAAAAGAACCCGCCTGAGTCCCGGATCCACAGGCACCAGTCTGAGTTTGAAGCGAAAACCGGTGGCCCGCAATGACGGGAGCTGAACTGCTAACTGCAATATACCGCCCAGAAGGGTGCCGAACGCCATCCCCATGATTGCCTCATGCCCGTAGCGTGGCAATATCAAGGCCAGAGTCGTGCCGCCCACGATGGAGCCAAGGTTGAAAAAGCTCGAGGCCAGGGCCGGAACGAAGAACCTGCCTTTTGTATTTAGTATGCCCATGACAACCGCCGCCAAAGAGATAAAGAGCAGGAACGGCATCATGATTCTGGTGAGGGTAGTGGTCAGTTCGATCTTGCCTTCGACGCTGCCGTAGCCTCCGGCCAGCAGCGAGACGATCTCACCTGCAAACAGGATTGCCAGCAGGGTTATGAGCGAGACGATAATGGTGATAAAACAGAGCACCTGTGAGGCCAGTTGCCAGGTCTGTTCGCGGCCGCGGTTGGCATCATAATCTGAAAAAACGGTGACAAAGGCGGCGGAAAGGGCGCCCTCGGCGAACAGGTCTCTCAGCAGATTGGGTATGCGAAACGCCACGACGAAGGCATCATAGGCATAGCCTGCGCCGAACATGAAGGCAAATACCTGCTCTCGTATCAGACCGAGTATTCTGCTGATAAAAACGGCGACTGATACGGTCGCCGCGGAAGCGGTGAGCCGAGCTGAGTTGTGCTGGTGGCGGTTCACGAAGATGTGTTTGTGGATTTCGACTCCGTCTGGAGGTGACGTCAGTGTCTTAGCTTACCTGAAACGACGGACTGGCGCCACTGCTGAGGTATACCACCATGTACCAAGACTTCATGAAAAACAAATCAAAAGATAAAATAGTTGCAAAACCGCTCATGAGTAACGTATTGTCCAGCGCTTGCTTTTTGTGCAAGCGGTGAGCCGGTTATTACCTATCCATCATTAATTTGCCAAGGAGAATCAGATGCAGGATACCGCCATGGTTAGAAATATTGCCCTCATCGGTCACGGTAACAGTGGCAAAACTTCACTGGCCGAGGCCATGCTCTATACCGCGGGAAAAATTAAGCGGCTTGGCCAGGTGGATGACGGTACCGCCTCGTTGGATTTTGATGGTGAAGAGATTAAACGGAAAATTACCATTAACGCCTCGTTTCAGAATTACACCTGGAACAAGGTTGAAACATATTTTATCGATACCCCGGTGATGATTCATTCTTTAACGAAACGGTTTTTACCACCGGTGTCTGTGACAGTGCAATTCTCACCATCGGCGCGGTTCTCGGTGTAAAAGGCCAGACCAGAAAATTTATCGATCTTATCGCCGAAAACCAGACCCCGGCCATGCTGGTCATCACCAAAATGGATAAGGAACGGGCCAATTTTACCAGTACACTTGACCAGATCAGTGCTGAGCTTCCGGTTAAAACGGCCGTTTTACAGATACCTATCGGCGCTGAGGATGGATTTTCCGGTGTTGTCGATATCATCCACCAGAAAGGGTATGAGTTTGACTCCGGGCAAAGCGGCAATCTCAAAGAATGCGATATCCCTGCCGACCTCGTCGATGAGGCTGTGAGGCTTCGTGAGGCGATGATGGAGGATATTGCCGAGACCGATGATGAACTGATCGAGAAGTTTCTCGAAGAAGGCGAATTAAGCATTGCTGAGATGCGGGAGGGACTCCGCAAAGCGGTTTGTGACGGACAACTCATTCCGCTGTGCATTTGCAGTGGCACGATAAATAAAGGTACCGCCCATATTCTGGATAGCATCAACGCATACATGCCGGCGCCATCCGATCTGCCCGGTAAAAAGGCTCAGAAGGTATCAGACGGCGAAGAAGTTGAGTGCGCGCCCAGTACAGAGGCACCCTTTGCCGCCCTCGTCTTTAAAACCATGGCCGACCCCTATGCCGGTCGTCTTACGATTTTTCGTGTTTATTCAGGCACCCTCTCAGGTGATACCTTTTATAACGCCAATAAAAAAACAAGTGAGCGGTTCGGCCAGCTTTTTCTTATTGAGGGAAAAGAACAGCGGCATATCGATCAGGCCGGTCCCGGCATGATCGTAGCGGTTGCCAAGCTCAAGGAAACAACCACCGGCGACACCCTCTGCGGTGCCGACACCCCCTTGATTATCGATCCTCCCGCTGCCCTTAAGCCGGTTATTTCTTATGCGGTATCAGCGAAAAAAGGCGACGAGGAAAAGGTATTCGCGGCCATCAACCGGATGCTTGACGAGGATCTGTCCCTACGTCTTTCCCGTGAGCAGCAAACCTCCGAGACCATTATTTCCGGTATGAGCCAGGTACATCTGGAGGTAGTCGGTTCCCGGATAAAAGAGAAATTTGGGGTTGAAATGGAACTTGAACTGCCCAAGATCCCCTACATGGAAACCATTAAAGGTTCCGCTAAAGCCCAGGGCAGGCACAAAAAACAGAGTGGTGGTCGAGGCCAGTTTGGTGATTGCTGGATCGAGGTTGCGCCTATACCCGGCGAGAAGTTTGAATTCGTCGATCAGATCGTCGGCGGCGTCATTCCGCAGCAGTATCGGCCGGCGGTGGAGAAAGGGATTCTGGAAGCCATGGAAAAAGGGGTACTGGCCGGTTATCCGGTAACCGATGTTAAAGTTACCCTGTATGACGGCTCGTACCACACCGTTGATTCATCCGAGATGGCGTTCAAGGTGGCCGGCTCACTTGCTTTCAAAAAGGCGGCGCCGGAGGCCGGGCTCGTTCTGCTGGAGCCGATTATGGATATAGAAATAACCGTGAGCAAGGAGCATGTGGGCGACGTTATGGGCGACCTTAACTCGCGAAGAGGAAGAGTTCTGGGAATGGACTCGTCTGCCAAGGGAGAAATCATTACCGCTAAAGTACCGATGGCGGAGATTCAGACCTATGCCAATGAGCTGACCTCGATGACCGCCGGACTGGGTGCATTTACCATTGGTTTTTCCCATTATGAAGAGGTGCCGGGCAATATCGCCGAGAAGATAGTTGCCAAACGAGTCGCACAATAAAGGTGCCGGAGAAGCAATGTTCACCTTTGCGGTTATCACTATAAGTGATAAAGGTGCCAGCGGCAAACGGATAGACACCAGCGGAGCTGGCCTGAAACAATTGCTCGAAGGTGAGGGTTTTACCCTCGTCCACTACGAAATAGTGCCCGATGAACAGGCTCAGATTGGCGCCGCGACAATCAGAGCTGTTGATGATATGAGTGCTGATCTGGTGCTTACCACCGGTGGAACCGGGGTTTCGCCACGGGATGTGACTCCGGAATCAATGGATCAGGTTTTTGCCCGGGAAATACCCGGGATTGCCGAGGCAATGCGGGCCGCGAGCCTGAAAATTACCCCGCATGCCGTATTGTCCAGGGGCCGGGCCGGTATCAGAGGACAATCAATGATCATCAACCTGCCGGGCAGCCGCAAGGGAGCACTGGAAAATCTACACACCGTCTTGCCGGCCATTCACCATGGATTGCTGAAAATCAAGGGCGATGATGGCGACTGCGCGGCTGTATCGTAGCGACCGTTAAGCAAAAGCCGCGAATTTAACCCTTTATTTCGACGATGGGGAGGTTCTCGTCGCGTGGTTGTACGGAACCGATAATGTACGGGCTTTCGCCAACCGCCCGCAGCTGATGACAGATATCATCCGCGTCAGCGGCGGCCACGATCAGGATAAAGCCGATACCCATATTGAACACGCGAAACATTTCATCATCGGGCAACGCGCCGGTGCGGGCGAGAAAAGTAAAAATCGGCGGTGTCGGCCACGTCCGACGATCAATGGTGACCCGACAGCCATCGGGCAACACACGTGGTATATTATCAAAAAATCCGCCACCGGTGATGTGAACCATCCCATTAATACTGAATCTCTTAATGATGTTGAGCACCGGCTGTACGTAAATCCTGGTGGGGGTAAGTAAAACCTTGCCCAATGGGTCGTCTAAATCCTCCAAAGAGCTCCTTAAGGTAAAGTCGTTATCCTCGAAGCAGATTTTTCGCACCAGGGAGAATCCATTTGCGTGCAGGCCGTTGGAACCGAGACCGATGAGGACATTGCCGACGCTGATATCAGAACCGTCGATTATTTCATTGCGCTCTACAATTCCCACCGCAAATCCGGCGACATCATATTCACCGGCGTGATACATGCCTGGTAGCTCAGCAGTTTCACCCCCAATCAGTGAGCATTTGGCCTGTTGGCAACCGCTGACTATGCCTTCGACAATTGCTGCAGCGGTATCGATTTCCAGGTGGGAGGTGGCAAGATAATCGAGGAAGAACAGGGGTTGTGCCCCACAGACGATGATATCGTTGACGCACATGGCAACGAGGTCAATCCCGATGGTGTCGTTGATGCCACTCATGACGGCTACTTTAAGCTTGGTGCCGACGCCATCGGTGGCTGATACCAGGACCGGTTGTTCGTAGCGGTTTCCATCAAGGGCGAAAAGCCCGGCAAAGCCGCGCAGATCACTGAGTACCCCTCGTTGATGGGTTGATTTGACCAGCGGCTTTATGCGATCAACAAATGTGTTGCCCTTATCAACGTCCACCCCTGCCCGACGATAATGTTCACCTGCGTTTTGATTCATATGGAGATTATCCGTGGATTCGTAGTTATGGAAATTCGGAATAGTGAGATTGTTCGTCCAAAATTGATGGCTTCGTAAAAACCCCAATTACGGTCATTGTGGAGTTGAATCGAAATCAATAATCATTTGAAATTACTGGATTCCCGCTTTCGCGGGAATGACGTTAGCAAGCAAGTTCGAGGTTTTTACGAGTTCATCAAAATTAACTCATCAGGAAAAAATTTACCCCAGAGCGGGTTGGAAGTGTCTGGATGAAAACTTCTCTATCAACCATGAGATTTGGCGAACAGACCATGTTCAATTATTTGCGCTAATCCCCGCCGCAGTCTATGATATGACCCGAATATGCGGTGTGCAAGTGTGCCTGTCAACCTGTTTGATGACATAAATTCGTCCAGGGCACAAATACTTGTAATGCTATCATTATTTTCCTTTTTTGCAAACATATACTATGAAACTCTTACTTCTCGTATTCGGTATGGTGCTGGTTGTGGAAGGCCTTCCCTATGCCGCCGCACCGGAAAAAATGCGACAATGGCTTCTTCAACTTACCACTGTTGATCCAAAAACGTTACGAATCATGGGCTTTGTCTCGATGGCCGCTGGCATTTTCATCTGCTGGCTGGTCCAACAATCTTCTCTATTTAGTTGACGGATGTACATACCCCCATCAGGCCGGCCACCCAGGTTCCGCCCTGAAGTCGAAGATCAACCTTGTCCAAGGCCTCTATCTGCCAGCCGGAGAGCTCGCACACACGGTGCAGGTAAGGCATGCTGTGCTGAAATCTTGCGGTGGTGGCAAGGCAGATATCAGCCTGCTGATCGATACCGTGTTCCACGGTAAAAAAGAGCATACCATCGGTTTTACTGACGCGTCTTGCCTCGGCAAGCACGGTATCTAATGCACCAACATAGTTGAACACATCGGCGGCAATGATAAGATCAAAATGATTGCTCTGTGTTGATCTGAGAAAGTCTGCTATTTCAGCAACGATGAGCTGGTCGTAAACATTTTTCAGGGCAGCCAGTTCCACCATCCTGGCTGACAGGTCAACGCCTATCAACCTGCACTGGTAGAGCTGCCGGACGATTTGCCCGATGATCCCCGAGCCGCAACCGAGATCAAGGATCAGCGGCCGTTTGAACCGCACATATTGTTTCAGATACACTTGTAAAAGTACCGGGACCTGGTACGACAGTTTTTCCGCCATACTTGCCTCATAATGAGGGGCATAATCATCAAAAAGTTCCTTTATGTACCCGGCGGGGGCAGCCTGTCTCACATTGCCTTCCAGGGCGTCGACCATGTGTCGGGCGCCTTCATCGCCTGGGTCGAGAGCCAGCAGGCGGGTAAAACAGGTGTGTGCCGAGATAGTATCGTTCAGCTTGAGCAGGACAATGCCGAGATTTTTCAAACCACTGGCGTGATTGGGATTGAGGCGCAGAACCTGCTCATACCAGTGGCGGCTTTTTTCGAGGATGGTGAGCCGATGGTAACAGCCGGCAAGGTTATAGCATATATCGACATCATCGGGAGAGTGCATGTGGGCCTGTTTATAAATAGTGACGGCATCTTCAAGCCGCCCGCTGGCTGAGAGGCAGAGAGCATAGTTGAAGAGCAGATCACTATCTGTATGGTCGTGCGCCAGAGCCTTCTGATAATAGTTTATTGCCTCCTCGTATCGGTTTTGATGGAAAAGAATCAAGCCAAGGTTGTAATTGAGCGACCATGCCTCAGGAAAATGGGTGAGCAAAAGGGTGCAAAGATGCTCTGCATCACTAAACTTGCCATTGTCGCACAGCTCGGAAATATCGTGCAACCGGGCAGCGATATCAGATGGTGAAGGGGTTTCGGTAGAAGATGACAAAATAAACAACACTGTTATGAGACGATGAGAAAGGTCGTGCAATTACAAACGATTGTAATATAAATGCGGAACCGTTGCAACGGATCGAGCCGGCAGTGTGGGAAAACCAACTGAGTATAGATGAGGCGCTTTTATGCGAAATGATCACACCAAACGCGAGATGATAGGCCATGAGGGTATGGTGCTGCTGGATATGATCAGGCGTTTGAATCGCAAGGGCGCCTCCGGTCCGCTCGGCAAGGTGATCGAAAAGACTCATCCGGCGGATACCGCCTGGGTCTTTCGTCATCTTAATGAAGAGGAGCGGGAAACGATATTCAACGTGGTTGTCACGACCACAAAAATCGGTGATTTTCTCAGTGAACTCGATGATGCCGTCATGATCCAGCTTGTTGGGCGCATGGAACCGCGCCAACTGGCTGATATCGTCGTGGAGATGCCATCTGATGATGCGGTGGACCTGCTTGAGACCATCGGCGAGGAGCTGGCTGCTCAGATCAGGCAGTTCATGCAGAAGCAGGATCTGGAAGAGGTTGACGGCCTGCTCAAATATCATCCTGAATCGGCCGGTGGCCTGATGTCTACTGATTTCATGAGCCTCGATCAGCAACTCAGCGTGGGTGAGGCCATTGCCATCATCCAGGAGAAGAGCAGCGAGATGGAGATGGTATTTTATCTCTATATCACCACCGAGGACGACAAGCTCGCCGGGGTCATTTCTTTGCGTCAGCTGCTGATGAACAGACCGGAGCGTAAACTCAAAGATATAATGAATCCCCATGTCATTTCGGTGAATACCGACACCGATCAGGGGGATGTAGCACACGCCGTATCGCAATACAATATTTTGGCGGTACCGGTAGTGGATAGCAGCTATCGCCTGGTCGGCATTGTTACCGTAGATGATATCATCGATGTCATTCGTGAGGAGGCGACCGAGGATTTTTTGCAGATGGCCGGCGCCGGCAAGGATAGGGAGATCCTGCTCAAGTCGACCTTGGATAATGCCATGCTCAGGGCTCCCTGGCTTTTTGCCTCCTGGGTTGGCGGTGTGCTGGCAATGTTCATTATCACTGCGTTTGAGTACGAGCTTGCCAAGGTGCTGGCCCTGGCGGCGTTTATTCCGGTTATTATGGGAATGGGAGGAAACATTGCCACCCAGTCGTCCACCATTATCGTGCGTGGTATCGCCACCGGCAGGGTGAACATGAACGAGCTGCTGCGGGTTATCTTCAAGGAGATGCGGGTGGGCATCCTGCTCGGTTTTGTCTATGGTGTGTTTCTCGGTATTCTCTGTACGCTTATTTATCAGGAACCACCGCTGCTTGGTCTGGTTGTGGGTTTATCCATCTTTGTCATTATGGCTATGGCGGCAACCATCGGTACCTTCGTTCCGCTGGTGTTGAAACGTTTTGGATTTGATGCGGCCATAGCCACCGGTCCCTTTGTCACCACTTCCATCGATATCTTAGGGGTCATGCTCTACTTCTACACGGCACGGTTCATTTTAGGGCTGTAATCACGGTGGAAAAAGCACGATATCAAGATCAGCGGACACTGCTATGAAGGTCCCCCGACTCAATCCTTTTTTGTTGCTCCTGCTGCTGGGTATTGGTGGCTGGCTGCTTTTTGGCGATACCAGTTCGCTGGTGGTAAATCGTCGAGTGGAGGTACGCGCCGTCACCCCACGGGGAGATTTGGCGGCCGATGAGCAAAACACCATCGATATATTTCGCAATGCGGCGCCATCGGTGGTCTACATCGACAGCATCGCCCTGCGTCGAGGGTTTTTCTCGCTCAATGCCGTTGAAATCCCACAGGGTACCGGTTCCGGCTTTGTCTGGGATACCTATGGCCGGGTCGTTACCAACTATCATGTTATCTCCAATGCCAACCGGATCCAGGTCGGCATGGCTGATCAATCGGTGCATAAAGCAGTTTTGATCGGCGCCGATCCGGACAAGGATATCGCCGTGTTGCAGGTAGACGCCCCCGCCCATCTATTGCGGCCCATTGCGATAGGCGAGTCCGGCCCGCTGCTGGTTGGGCAGAAGGTGTTTGCCATCGGCAACCCATTTGGTCTCGATCAGACCATTACCTCAGGCATTATTTCAGCCCTTGAGCGTGAAATCAACGCTATTACCGGGCACACAATACGAGGCGTTATTCAGACCGATGCTGCCATAAACCCGGGAAATTCAGGTGGCCCCCTGCTGGATAGCGCCGGCCGCCTCATCGGCATGAATACCGCGATCTTCAGCCCTTCCGGGGCGTATGCCGGAATTGGTTTTGCGGTGCCGGTAGCGGAGATAAATCGGGTTGTGCCGGAGCTGATCGCTCACGGCAGGATGATCAAGCCGGGTCTCGGCGTCAGTTTAGTGGATGAACGGGTAGCCAGACGATTAGGCATCGAGGGGGTAATCATTCTTGATATTGAAAACGGTTCACCCGCCGAGCAGGTCGGCCTGCGACCAACCGTTCAGGCAGGAGGTGAAATCAGTCTGGGCGATATCATTGTCGGTCTGGATTCATATGAAATCGGCTCGTACGATGATCTGCGCACTGCTCTTCAGAGGTATCAGGTAGGAGATGAGGTAGCACTGCGTTTCATCCGAGACGGTGAAACGATGCAGGTGCGTCTTCGGCTCATAGCGATCTAAGCGACTCGTCACGGACGGTTTTGGTGGTGTTAGAGAAACCGATGGGCAATCCGGATGCGTCGGTTTCGGCGGCGGGCCAACTCCCGCATGTCTTTGGTCAGATCAGATTCATCGATAATTTCCTCGCCGACGATTTCCTCCAGCACGTCCTCCATGGAGATAATCCCGGTAACCGCGCCGTACTCGTCAACCACCACGAACAGGTGTTGTCGTTTGTCGAAAAAATCGATCAGCACAACATGCAGCGGCATTGTCTCGGGGACAAAGTGTACCGGGCTTTTCAGTTCTTTCAGGGTAAGCTTGTAGTTTTGCTGGGCGGCGGCCAATAACACGTCCTTGCGCATGATGATGCCGGTGACGTTATCCGGTTCGTTTTTGTAAATCGGCACTCTGCTGTGACTTTGTAATTTCTCGATCATGGTCATGGCGTCATGGACACTGAGATTTTCTTCCAGGAGAAAAGGTGACGGTGCGAGGCGTCATGACCTGACGGATGGTTTTCTGTTTCAACTCAATGATGTTGGAAATTACCCGCTCCTGCACCTCCTCAAGATGCCCGGATTCGCGGGACAAAGCGGCAATGGTCTGCAACTCCTCGGCCGATATGGTGTTGTCGGCATTGTCTTGGGGGATAAGGCGGGTAATGGTGCGGCAGACGATTACGATAGGTTTCAGGGTGACAACCATGAGCTGGATGGGGAGTGCGATAATCGGCGCCAGTCGTGAGGAGTATGAGACCCCTAAGGTTTTTGGAATTATCTCGGAGAAAATGAGTATTGCCAGAGTAAACGCGATGGAAAAGAGATACACATTGTGTTCAGTGAAAAGATGAGCAGCCGCCGCCCCAGCTATGGCCGCGCCGATGGTGTTGGCAGTCGTATTGAGGGTGAGAATAGCGGTGATCGGTTCGTCAATGTCGGCTCTGAGCTTGGTGAGAATCAATCCAGATTTTGCTCCCGATTTCCTGAGCATTTCCACCTGAGAGGCGGTGATGGAGTAGAGAACCGCCTCGCATATTGAACAGAGCGCTGATACGACGATTGCAAGAGATACCGAAATTACCAGAGTTTGCAGCATGATTGCTCTCCAGGATCGTGAACAAATAGTGATTTTGTCGAAATAAGCCGATCAAAGACAGGTAAAGGCGCTTCTTTTACACCACCAAAGCTGCCCAGTACTGCCGAATCGCCGTTCCTCATTCCTGCATAATAGTAAAGGGAGAAGATTTTTGCCATGATAGGCGATGAACATGCTCCATTGAAATGCTCAGCAGGCCACCTTATTGTCTCTATGTGTTACAGGAACAACATCTTACAGGGCCCATGCCAATACCCACATAAGGAGAGATAATGAGTATAACGAAAATACAGTTTTCAGGAAAAAAAATAGAGAACGACACCAGTCCGTTGATCGTCTTTGTTGTCGGCATCAGTGCCAAAAAGAAACCGATTGGTGATGCCGCAATTAAAAAAAGTCTCGGTAAACTGTCACGTTTGGGAGATTTTTCCGGCAAAAAAGATGAAACCCTGCTGTTTTATCCACCGGCTCATGAGAGCACATCGCTGCGTGCCGAGCGGGTATTGCTATGCGGTATCGGTGCGATTGAGAACAAAGAAGATAAGCAAGTGCTGGCCGAGCGATTGCGCAGCGCCGGCGGCAGCATTGCCAAGCAGGCGGGCAAGGTGAAAAGCTCTAAGATTTCCATCGTTGTTCCAGGTTTTCTTGGGGAGCCCCCGCACACCATGCTCAAGCCGCTGCTGGAGGGCGTATTGCTTGGTGATTACCGGTTTTCGGCATATAAAAAAGAGGACAAACAAAACCCGCCCTTTCCAGGAATCGGCCAACTCACTCTGTATCAGGTGAAAAAAACGGCGGCGGTGAGCAAAGCAATCGCCGAAGCGCGCAATGGGGCGGATTCTGCCTGCCAGGCAAGATCGATGGCGAATGAACCGGGAAATATCTGGATACCCCAGAAATTTGCCGATTTTGCGGAAGAACTAGCCGGCCAGTATGGTTTCACCTGCGCTGTTCTAGATAAAAAGCAGATCAAACAGGCCGGTATGGGCGGCATAATCGCGGTTAATCAAGGCTCCACCACACCGCCGAAACTTGTAATCCTCGATTATCGACCAGAATCGTTCAAAAAAACAATTCTTATCGTCGGCAAAGGCATTACCTTTGATTCAGGTGGAATCTCTATCAAGCCGGCGGCCGGCATGCATGAAATGAAGTACGATATGTGCGGCGGCGCCGCCGTCTTGTCGACGATGATTGCGGTGGGGCGAGAAAAACCCAAACTCAGGGTCGTTTGTATAGTGCCCACAACCGATAATATGTCCGGTGGAGGCGCCATAAAACCAGGAGACGTCATTACCCATTATAACGGCGTAACCGGTGAAATTCTCAATACCGATGCCGAAGGCAGACTAATCCTTGCCGATGCACTGGCCTACGGGATTGAGCAGTATGAGCCGGATGGCGTCATTGATTTGGCCACCTTGACCGGTGCGGTGATTATCGGTCTTGGCCATCATCGTGCCGGCCTGATGAGCAACCACGACGGTTGGGCCGAGACCGTGCTGCGGGCCGGAGAGAAGACCGGTGAGCGGCTTTGGCGTCTTCCTCTTGGTGAAGAATACAGCAAGCAGATTGAATCTGACGTGGCCGATATCAAAAATATCGGCGGCAAGGGAGCAGGTACCATTACCGCCGCGGCTTACCTGCAGAATTTTGTCGGCGATACCCCATGGGTTCATTTAGACATTGCCGGAACCGCCTGGGAGTATACTGAAAAAACGTATATCCCCAAGGGGCCGTCGGGAATCGGTGTACGGTTGTTGCTGGAAATTATCAGGGATTGGAAAAATACATTGCCGTAACCACCGGCAATAAAAAAGGCCCCGCTTCACAGCGGGGCCTTTGCATTTGCTGAGCGAATGCTCTACAGCTTCTCAACCTTATCGGCGGCTGGACCCTTGGGCCCATCTACAATGTCAAATCGCACTCGAGCTCCCTCGTCGAGGCTTTTGAAACCATCGCCGGCAATTGCTGAATAATGGACAAACACGTCCGGCTCTCCCTCTCGCTGGATGAATCCAAACCCTTTTGCATCGTTAAACCATTTTACTGTGCCCTCTTCCATACTCATACTCCTCTCTCGGTTACCTCCTGGGTGTGAACAGATTTTGCGAATTGTGCAAAAACACTAAAACGCGCTACTTCCTTTACCAAATAATACGTGATTCGGGGAAAAAGGTAGAAAAAAATCTTACTATTTTCACCCCGAATAATAGTTTGACTGTTAGCATAGTAAGCCGATTAAGGCAAACATTTTCTTGTTTTTCTTGTCACATGGATATGAAGCAGACGTCTTTTGCATTATCGATTCCGGCGGTGTAAGAGAGACTATGACCTTGAAAAATGAGAATTTTCGTTCGAGATCGAGGCGCGAGGAAAATCTTACCGCAGGCCGACCTGATAGTGTTAGAATAGAATTTTTTGAGCAACGAGGAGTTTGGGTAAAGTGCCCATTTTACAAGGTTCCCAGAAGCTGTGCCAGTATCTATAATTGATGGTGGCAACATGTGGATGACTCTATAAGATTCAAGATGAGCAGCGGAACAGAATGTCGCAATGACCACACTTCCAGATTACCCATTTTCCTCCAACTTTCTGCAATTACCGGAGGGCAGACTGCACTACGTTGACGAGGGCACCGGACCAGCTGTTTTACTGGTGCATGGCAACCCAACCTGGTCGTACTATTTTCGCCATCTGATCAGCGCGTTATCTGAGAACTTCAGGGTGATTGCCGTTGATCATCTTGGCTGCGGCCTGTCAGACAAACCGCAGCGCTATCCGTACAGACTGCAAAACCATATCGACAATCTAGAATCACTGCTGGAGGAACTGGAAATCAAAGAAGCCTCCCTCGTGGTGCACGACTGGGGCGGTCCCATCGGATTGGGGTATTTTACTAGAAACATTGAACGGTTGCGGCGATTGGTAGTGCTCAACACGGCTGCCTTCCACGCGCCTTATGTACCGTGGCGCATCAGGGTATGCGCCATTTCTTTCATCGGCGCCCTGATTGTCCGGGGGCTCAACGGATTTGCCTGGCCGGCCACCTGGATGGCGGTAAATAAACCGCTGGCGCCTTCCACCAAAAAGGCATATCTGCTGCCGTATAACTCCTGGCGCCACCGGATCGGGGTGCATCGATTCGTACGTGATATTCCACTCTCAAAACAACATCCGACCTATTCACTGATCAGCACCATAGAAGCTGGCCTGCCGCGTATCAAAGAACACGAGGTACCCTTGATGATTGTTTGGGGAGGCAAAGATTTTTGTTTTAACCGCTACTATTTCGAACAGTGGCGCATCCGCTTTCCCGATGCCCACACTCATTATCTGGCCGAAGCCGGCCATTATGTACTGGAAGATGGTCATGGAGTGGTCGAGCCAATAATCAAAGATTTTTTTTGTGCCGATGGTCGCGAATATCGCTGAGACCCTCTCCGGGGTGGCCTCTTTACATGGCTCCAGAGTCGGTTTGATCGAGGCCGCCACCGGCAGGTCATTTACCTTTGCCGAGGTTCATCAGGCCTCAATGAGCTATGCCGCATATCTTTATGGACAGGGGGTTGAGAAAGAAACCCGGGTCATGCTCATGGTCAAGCCGTCCATGGATTTTGTCGCTTTGACGTTTGCCTTGTTTACCATCGGTGCCACGGTCATCCTGATTGATCCTGGTATGGGATTCAGCAATTTGCGCCGCTGTATCGCCCATGTAAAACCCCAGGTGTTGATCGGCACGCCGCCGGCACTGGTATTTTCATGGGTGTATTATCGTCGGTTCAGAAGTATAGGCAAGCGATTCTGCTGCGGTAGGGGATTTGGCAACGATATACGAGCACAGCTTGATAGAGGGCAACCCCCATGCACATTCAGCAAAACCGATTCCCAGGATTTGGCCGCCATCCTTTTTACCACCGGATCGACCGGGCCGCCGAAAGGTGTCTGTTATACGCATGCAATATTTGCCGCTCAACTGGATCTGATAAGACACTATTACGGGATCGGACCCGATGACATAGATCAGCCGGGTTTTCCACTTTTTGCCCTGTTTTCTCTCGCCCTTGGAGCACGGGTAATAGTTCCGGATATGAATCCAAGCCGTCCGGCCCTAGTTGACCCTGAGAAATTTACCACCTCCATCGAGCAGCATCAGGTAACCTACTCCTTTGGCTCACCGGCGATCTGGCGGGTTGTCAGCAACTATTGTCGGAGAAAAAACAAAGTACTGAGCAGTCTGCGAAAAGTGTTGATGGCCGGCGCCCCGGTGCCCGGTGATCTGATAGAGCGGGTGGCGGCCATTCTCCCGGCCGGCGCCCAGATAGATATTCCCTACGGGGCCACCGAAAGCTTGCCCATCGTCTCCATTACCGGGGAGCAGGTAGTGGGTGAAACCTGGGCGCTCACAAAACAGGGCAAGGGGGCGTGCGTCGGTCTTCCTTTACCGGGGATTTCAATCTTGGTGATTGAACCGGTTGACGGGCCAATTGAAGACATATCTGAGATTACCGTCAAAGGTGCGGGAGAAATCGGTGAAATTATCGTCAGCGGCTCCGTTATCACCGCTTCATATTATCAGCGCGACCAAGAGACCAGAGGTGCGAAAATAGCAGATGGCCATCGACTCTGGCACCGTATGGGAGACATGGGTTACCTTGACGATACGAACCGGTTGTGGTTTTGTGGGCGCAAGGCCCACTGCGTGCATACCCCGGCAGGTACAATGTATCCCATTTTGTGTGAGGCGATATTCAACACCCACGAGGCGGTATTTCGTTCCGCTCTGGTTGGCGTGAGGGGAAAAAACGACATCACCCTGCCGGCTATTGTAGTTGAAAAAGAAAAAACGAATACTATTGACGATACTCTGCTCATTACACAATTACGAGCACTTGCCAAAACCAGCACATTGACCAGGACAATCGATACGATATTTATTCATCCTTCATTTCCCGTTGATATCCGTCACAACGCCAAGATATTTCGTGAACAGCTGAGCATCTGGGCTACCAAACAGTCCGGGGGCGTTTTATGAAGCGGGTCGCGGTCACCGGCGGGGGTGGATTTATCGGGCGGGCATTGGTTGCGCAACTCATCGACAAGGGGTGCTCCGTTGTCGTTATCGGTCGTCGTCATTATCCCGATCTTGAGAGTTCCGAGGTTCAGTGCGTGCAAGTCGACATCAGTGATGGCACTGGCCTGAGGCAGGCGTTTCAAGGGGTTGATACGGTTTTTCATGTCGCCGCCAAGGCGGGAATCTGGGGCGACCCGGGTGACTACCTGGCAATCAATGTGGCCGGCACCCAACGGGTAATTGATGCCTGCCGATACAACAGGGTCAACCGCCTGGTCTACACCTCAACCCCTTCGGTGGTGTTCGATGGTACCGACATTATCGATGGCAATGAAGAGCTACCCTACGCCGACCGTCCTCTGTGTGCGTACGCAAAAACGAAAATTGCGGCGGAACGAATGGTTTTGACTGCTAATTCCAACTCTCTCAAGACCTGCGCCATCCGCCCTCATCTGGTATGGGGGCCCGATGATCCGCATCTCATCCCACGTTTAATCGAGCGGGGTATGTCGGGAACATTGCGGATAATCGGATCTGGCAGTAATATAGTTGATATCAGCTATGTTGAAAACGTCGCCTTTGCCCATGTGCTGGCGGGTGAAAATCTTACCCATTCCGGCAGTGGTGCGGGTCAGTCATATTTTATCGGCCAGGAAAGGCCGGTCAAGCTATGGGAGTGGGTCAATGAGATGTACCGGGAGTTGGGTATCGCTCCGATCACCAGAAAAGTACCGCTGTTCGTCGCCTATACCATCGGCTGGTTGTTGGAGGGGGTGTATCGATTGGCTAAGATTGCCGGCGAGCCGCCCATGACCCGTTTTGTCGCCTTGCAGCTTTCGCGGTCGCACTACTTCTCACACCACAAAGCGGCCCAAGAGCTTGGCTATCGCCCCCGTATTTCCATTGCTGAAGGACAGGATCGGATGTTAACCGCTTTAAAAAAGAGCTAAGAAGAACCATGAAACGATTTTTTACCTATATCCTTGCCGCCGTGCTGATTGTTTCATGGCGACCAGCCACTGTTCAGGCCTTCACGGTGGGTGAGGAAAAGGAAATCGGCGAAAAACTACTCTATGCGGTTCGATCCAGCTTTCCCGTGATCGATGATCCGGACCTGCAGCAATACATCAATGAGCTTGGCAAGGAGGTACTGGAGGTAGCCGGTATTCAGTTTTTCGATTACCGTTTTTACATTGTCGAGAGCAATCAGTTCAACGCCTTTGCCGCCCCGTCCGGGATGATATTTTTCTATACCGAGCTGATTAAGGCGATGAATAGTGAGGATGAGCTGGTATCGGTTCTGGCCCATGAGATCGGGCATGTGGTCAAACGACATCTCTCCTCGCGTGTCCAAAAAAGCGCTGCCATCAATATCGCCTCACTTGGTCTGGCCCTTGCCGCCCTTGCCCTGGGTGGTGGCGGCGCGGCAGCGCAGACGGTGATGACCGGTTCGCTGGCGGCGGGACAGAGTGCCCAACTCCATTACAGTCGGCAAGACGAGATCGAGGCGGATGCCCTTGCCTACCAATGGATTAGAGAGCTCGACCGCGATCCGGAGGGACAGCGAAAAATGCTGCAGACCATGCGCCGGATTACCCGTTACCGGATGGGGCAGGTGCCGCAATATCTGCTTACTCATCCCGATCCGGAAGCCCGTCTTGATTATGTCGACTCCATGATCCTGGCTGAAAAGGTCATCGACGTAAACGATGATGCCAACAAGGATTTTGCGTTTCTACGCTTCAAATATCGAATCATGGCAATGGAGAAGGATAACCGCGCCAACCGCGCCTATCTGGCCAGCATTCTTGGCGACGCAAACGCCGAACAAATGGCCAGGGTTATGGCAAAATATGGGCTTGCCCAGCTCAACCTGGCGGAAAATAATCTCAAGCAGAGTCTGGCATTTCTCGACGAGGTCATTGCGGCGCTGCCGCATCAGCAGATTCTGATAATTGACCGGGCTGTTATTCTCACCCAAATGGGCGAATTTTCGCAGGCTCTGGAGATTCTCGAAGAACACTACCGGAAAAACCCTTATGACATGTATGGGGCCTATGAGCTGGCACAGGTGTATGAGCGAGTGGGCGACAAAGAAAAAGCTGAGCGGTTGTATCGTGTTGTTATTGCTGAAATGCCCGAGTTCTCGGAGGGGTATTTTGCCCTCGGCCGGGTTCTCACCGATCTGGGCAAAGAGATTGAACCGCGGTTCTATCTTGCGACCTATCATCTCTATGAGGGCAAACTCAAGCTTGCTCAATCCGAATTCAAGCGGGTTGCCGACCATCCCGGGGTCAGCGAGGAGATCAGGGAAGAGAGTCTGGCTCGTATCGAGTTGATCGAGCGGATCCAGAAAGGCTAATGAAGTCAGGTTCACCGCTCATATAGATCAGATATTCCTGATTACCCTTTTTCCCTTTCGTTGTGCAGGCGAGCGGTTCGCTTACCGCCAGTCCCATGGCCTTGAAAAAATCACGAATTTCGCGGATGGCGGCCAACCGTTTGGCAGCATCTTTGACAATACCGCCGGTGTCCACGTCTTTAGGGGGGAGTTCAAACTGCGGTTTTATGAGGGCGACTATACGCACTGTTTTGCGAAACAGGGGAAGAACGGGAACCACCACTTTTGCCAGCGAAATAAACGAGGTATCAAACACCGCTAAATCCAGGCCCATGGTGATGTGGTCCGCGGTTATGGCCCGGGCATTGACCCGCTCGCATACCGTTACTCTTTGGTCAGTGCGCAATTTCCAGGCGAGTAATCCATAGCCCACGTCAACCGAAAAAACATGAGCGGCGCCGTGCTGCAGGAGGCAGTCGGTAAAGCCGCCGGTAGCGGCGCCGATGTCGGCACATATCCAGCCGGTGGGATCAAGCGTGAATTCCTGTAACGCCTGCGCCAGTTTAAGCCCGCCGCGAGAGACATAATCAGAACGGTTCTTGATGCGAATTTCTGACGCCGCCGGAACCGCGGCGCCGGGTTTGTCAACCCGCCTGTCTGCCACCAGGACCAGACCTGCCCGAATGATAGCGGCGGCCTGAGTGGTAGAATCAGCCAGCCCGCGGCTTACCAGGATGGCATCAAGCCGCTCACCACGGACAGTCTGCCGGCGACCACTCACCACCTAATTTAGGGCATCAAGTCGCTGCTGGGCCTGGCCCGCCTCCGGTGATCCCGGGTAGGTGGCAAGCAGTTTTTTGTACAGGATCTTTGCCGTTTCCTTGTCGTTGAGCTTTTCAAATGACATGGCCTGTTTAAACATGGCCGTAGAGGCCATGGTGCTGGCCGGATGGCCGGTGATGATGGTCTGGTACTCGAGAATGGCCTGGTCATATTCACCCTGGGCGTAACGGCTCTCTCCCATCATGAATAAGGCGTCGATGGCGTCGTCGCCGGCCGGCTCTGAGTTGGCGATGTTTGCATAGGCCTGGTAGGCCTGACGGTACTCTCCCTGATCATATAGATCCCTGGCATTGGCCAGGGAACCTGTTGCCGTTGCCGCCGGTGCCGCGGTGGATGGGGCTTGACTGGTGGTGGGAGGCGGGGCCTGGGCAGCGGGATCGAACAGCTTCTTATTTTGCGTTGCCGTTATTTTTACAATCGTACCATCGGTTGATATCTGCGCGGCGGCCTGCGCCTTGGCCCGTGCCTCCTGAGCTGCCCGGGCTGCTTCGGCCGCTTTGCGCTTGGCGTCTTCAACCCTTGCCTGCTGTATTTCCTCGAGATTTTTTTCCTGCATCTGCAACTGCTGAGCAAGCACTTCAAGCTGTCGGTCTTTCTCGGTAATCTCAGCTTGAAGTTGTTGCATGTCACTGGCCCTTTTCTGCTGTTCTTCCGTGGTGTATTGCTGAAAGGCAACGGCAAGTTCCTTGTTCTGCTCGGAAAGCTTCCGATTGAGATAACCGGTTTCCTCCAGGCCGTTGCGCAGGGCAATCAGGTCGCGCTCGAGGCTATCCACCTTATTGGCAGTGGATGCCTGGCGCTTTACCAGGTCTTCTATGGTGTTGTTTTCCAGATTAGTGACGCGCTGATTAACCCGGTAAATCTGGTTGTTTATGGTATTGATATCGTCTTGCGCGGCGCACTGAACGAGCAGCGGCGAGGTCAGGAGAAGGGCGGTCAGGTTAAGTGCGGATCGTTTCATAGGATGCTCTTGGGTGGTGGCGGTTAGTACGATTTTCTCGCCCATCGCGGATAGGACTGAGAACCGGGAAATGAAAAGAGTATTCGCTCGAAGGCGCCGTTTTTCAGGATAGCTGAAATTTTATGATTGGCACCGTCACGTTTGGCAAAAATAATCTGGTTGCCGTCTGGGGAAAAGGCCGGCATCTCATGATTAGACCTGGTCTTGGTTATCTGTTGAATTGAGTCTTCATCGAAGGGATTCATGGTACATAACTGGTAGATGCCACCGCGCAGACAGGTGAAGACGAGCCGGTCTTCAGTAGGTGACCAGTCGGGTTCGACGTTTTCGCTGCCTTCAAAGGTGAGCCTTCGTACCTTGCTTGTCTTCAGCTCCGTCAGGTAGAGATTGGGCTTGCCGCTTCGATCGGAGACAAACACCATGTGCGTCCCATCCGGTGAGATAGTGGGTGATACGTTGATGCCCGCGTCTTTGGTCAACTGCCCTTCAACTTTGCCGTCTCGGTTTAATAAAAAGAGATCGGGATTACCAAGATAGGAAAGGGTGAGAACAAAGCGGGAGTCGTCCTGGTACCAGGCGGGCGCAAGATTCATACCGCGCCTTCGCGAGAGTGCCTGCGTCGTTTTGCTCTGGCGAAGATCGGTGATATAGAGATTCGGGTTACCCGAATGATATGAGGTGTAGGCCAAAAAATTGCCGTCTCTGGTAAAGCGCGGCGACACCACCAGCGATCTGTGGCGGGTTACCTGCCTGAGCTTTGACCCAAGGATATTGGTAGTGAAAAGTTCACGTTCCCGGCTGTTTGCCGGTTGCGAGACAAAGGCGATCTGGGTGGAGGCAATGCCGGGCACACCGGTCAGCTCGTTTATTACCGCATCGGTAAAGGTAAAGATCATCTCCTCTGCCTGACTCAGAGCCCCCTGATACTCCTTGCCGAACAGCATGGCGCCCTGACTCAGATCGTAAAGCCGAAGCTGTATGGTGATCGCCTCATCAATAACGGTGTAGCGGCCAAGCACCCCATAATCGGCACCTGCCCGCTGCAGGGCCTCAACGGAGTTTTGCCCGGCCAAGGTCGGCACCGTTTCGATGATGCCGTGAAACTCAAGAGATTTAGTCAGGGTTTGGGTCAGGCCGAAGCCTGGTGCAATGCTCCCGCCGGCAGGGGAGGTATCGGTAAACTCCGGTACCGCGAATTTTATTTTCCGCGCCTCCGCGGAACCGATCGTCAGGTAAACCCGTTGGTCGGCTGCGTATAGCGACGATCCAGTCAGGGCAGCGAGCCACAATGAAATGAGCACTAGTGTTATGGATTTTCGATTCATAATATCAGCGAATGGTTCCTGGTAAGAAAATAAAACCTAATTCAATGTCATTTTTTGCCAATGCGGGTGGAATGGGGGGCACTGGGCTGGCGTCCGCCAAAGTTCTACTGACAAATTGATCAAAGGTCGGGTCGCCTGAGCGTTGTTCGATCTCATGCTTTCTGATGGTACCGTCTTTTGTGATATAAACGACCACCTTTGCCTGGGTGCCTTCATCCCACACTTTGAAATTGGGCAGTGTCCAGAACTGGCTAATATGATTGATGATGGCCGCATAATACTGTTTTTCAATCAGGGTGGGGCCACCTCCTGCCGGTCCCGTCCGGCTGGCTGGTCGGCTGGTGGAGCGTACCTTATCCTTGAGCAGCGCCAGCTGCTGTTCCAGTAGTCGCTGTTGTCGTTGAGCCTCAATTTCAGCCAGTCGCGCCTGTTCTCTCGCCAGTTGCTCGGCTCGGAGTGCCTCGGCCAGCATTTCGCGTTGTTGCTTTTCAATATCTTGAATCGCCGGTTTCGGCTCAACTACCGGCTTTATTATCTTGCGTTTGAGCGGCTTTATGGACACCGGCTTCACCGGCTCCTGCTTTATCTCAATCTGCGGCGTCGGGGTCGGCTCTATCACCACTGCTTCGGGTTCTACTTGTTCCGGGGTAACGGGTGGTGGTTGCTCCTCAATCACCGCCGGTTCCGGCTCGGCAGCGACCGGGCTGCTCATCTCGATAAGACTTACCGTATAGATGTCCTCATATTTAGGTGCGGATCTGAACATATCCGGCAGAAAGATAACGGAGGCGCCAATCAGAAGGTGGGCGGCTATCGCCAGATTGAGCGCCAGAGGCCAGTTATCATAGCCGCTGTAGGTGTTGAAATACTTCACTACCGGTTATTTTTTTTCGTCTGATGGTTCCGTTATCATCCCCAGTTTATCAAATCCCGCCCGTTTAATGTCGGCCATAATTGAGACCACTACGCCGTAGGCTACATCCTTGTCCGCCTTCAGGTAGATGGGTTCTTCTTTATCGGCTGGATTATATCGGTATAATTCATCAAACAACACGTTTTGGCTGAGACTGATTTCGCCCAGACTGATAGTGCCGTCTTCGGCAATCGTCACGATGATCGGATTCTCCTCCTGGCGCAATGATTTGCTGGTGGTTTTCGGCAGATCCACGTCGAGGCCCTGGGTCATCATCGGGGCGGTTACCATGAAGATAATCAACAGCACCAGCATTACATCAACCAGCGGTGTGACATTGATATCGGCGACCAATTTGCGCCGCCCGTTTCCGGTTTGCATACCCATATTATACCCTGCTTAGCAGATCACGTTCCACCAGATTAAGAAAATCAGCGATAAAACTCTCGATATTATCTTCGATATGGGCAAGTTTATTGGCATAGTGGTTGAAAAAAATGACCGCCGGGATGGCCGCTGCCAGCCCAGCCGCGGTGGCCACCAAAGCCTCGGAAATACCAGGGGCGACAACCGCCAGGGAGGCGGAGCCGCGCTGACCGATGTCATGGAAGGAGACCATAATTCCCCAAACGGTTCCAAACAGTCCAATAAAAGGGGTGGCGCTGCCGGTGGTGGCCAAAAAAGGAAGCTTACTGCCAAGTTGGTTGATCTGCTCCTGCTGGGCCTTGCGCATCGCACGCTTGAGGTTGTCCAGGGTGGCCATCTGCATTTCAAGGGTGTCGGGGCCGGCCTGCTCACGGGTACGCACCTTGTTTATTTTCTTTAACTCAGAAAATCCGGTGACAAAGACCCGTGCCTCCGGACTGAAGTTGAATTCCCCAGCGGCCTCATTGGCTTCATTGAGATTGCCCGACGACCAGAATGTCTCAAGAAAGTCCTCCGAATCCAGCCGCACGTTGCGAAACAACCGTGCCTTCATGATGATGATTGACCAGGATACGACGGAGAACAGCAGCAAGAGCAGCAGGACGAACTGGCCCACCGGTCCCGCATTGAATATCATCTGAGTTATGGATAAATCCATGATTGTATTTCCTTACGCGATGTGCCGAAGTTAGGTAAAAGTGGGAGAGAGATTACCAGGATTTTTCCAGATGTAAAGCAATGGTAGATAATTTGTGTTGACCGGCACGATCAGTTCACGATGACTGCAAACGCGGGGCGAGGGCAGTGGTGAAGTCAGTTTTTACACAGAGTTCATCACCCACATGAGCCGATCCCTTAAAATGTGAAACATGACCATAGGTTTCCACCAGGGATACCGATATAAACAAATTCGCCCCCGGCATGACCGGTCGCTTGAACTTGGCATGATTTATTTTTGCCAGGACCGGCACCTTGTCACCGTCTACCTCCTGTCTGCCCTGGTGAAGAATACCGTATAAGAGCGCTCCTGCCTGAAAAATCGCCTCACACACCAGTACCCCAGGCATGATGGGAAAATCGGGATAATGCCCGGAAAAGAGGTCAAGATTTGCATCGATATCTTTTTCGCAGGTGAGGGTGTCCCCGGTAATATCAATGATCCGATCAACCCACAAAAAAGGAGGGCGGTGCGGGATCAGGGCTGCAATCCGCGAATCAATCATTATAATCCACCAGTTATGTCGAGCACCGCGCCGGTGATGTAGGAGGCATACGGCGAGGCTAGGAAAAAGGCTGCCTCGGCAACCTCGGCGGGGGTGCCGAAACGGTTCATCGGCACCATCTTCCGGTAGCTCTCCCGCAGTTTTTCGTCGATGGAGTCGATCAGCTCAGTTTCGATAAAGCCTGGCGCCACACAATTGACGGTGATCTTCTTGCGGGCCACTTCCTTTGCCAGTGAGCGCATCAACCCGATCTGCCCGGCCTTGGCGGCGCCGTAATTTGTCTGTCCAGCAATCCCAAGCCAGGCCACCGGTGAGGTGATCATGATGATACGTCCGTACTTCTGTTTGAGCATCAGCGGGATGGCCCCTTTCGCCATATAAAACGAGCCGCCTAAGTTAATATCGATCACCGAACGCCACTGATCGCTGCTCATGAGGGCGGCAATTGCATCGTTGCGTATTCCGGCGTTATTAACCAAAACATCTATAGTACCGTGTGTTTCTTCAAGTTCTTTGTAAAGCTTTGAAACCGCATCGGGATCGGCAACATCGCATTGATATAGGGTAAGATCAGCGCCCTTTGCCTGATACTGCTCGCTCATCCGGGCGGCAGCCTCATAATTGGCGTGGTAAATGCCGATTATGGTGGCATTATGGGCGATGAATTTCTCGGCGATTGCTTTGCCGATGCCTCGCGTGGCGCCGGTAATAACAACTTTTTTATGTGAAAAATCAATCATGAGCAGCCCAATCAATGGCAGGCTCTGAGATATGCATCAACATCATTGGCGACAATAACCCCGTAGTTTATGGCGCCCAGCCAGCCGGACATAATAATACCCACTGAGCCCACATGAAATAGCCCGCCGATATGTTTGTGCAGTGAACGTGAAATGTCCAGCCCCTCAAATTTCGTGCCGAACGATGTTCCTCCGGTATGCAGGGTATAGCGCTTGAAGGTAAGCGGTGTTGCCGCTTCGAGCCAGTCAATTTTCTCCCTGACATCGGGAATATAGCGGCACAGATCGGTCACCGTTTGCTCCATCATGGCCTGTTTTGCCTCCTCATAGGCGGATGGCGACAGGGCATGCCAGGCGTCATAGTCGGCATTCATGGAGGCGACGATGGTGTAGCGGTCGTGGCCGGGCCGGGTCTTCGGGTAATAGATGGAAAATGTTTTCGATCTGGTTGCAAAGTCGAGCAGTTCGGCTGAATCAAATTGCGGTGCATGGGAAAAAAAGATCAGATCTCCAATGGGATCAATTTTCTCACCGGCGGCTATCCCGATGTATACCTGGCAGCTTGAATTATTGACCCGGACACCACGGTGCCTGCGTAAAAATGAGTGATCGAAATGAGTGGGGCCAACCATCTCGTCTATGGTCTGGACAATGTCGCCGTTTGATATTACTGATCTGGCGCCGATAAAAGAGTCGTCCACGACAACACCGGCAACCTCTCCCTGTTCTACAACAATTTGAGATACGCGTGCCCTGGTACGGATTTCGACTCCGTTTTCCTCCAGCTCTTCTTTCATGAGTCCGATGAGTCTGTCTGTTCCCCCTTTGAAGGTGAATACACCTTTGCTCATAAAGTTTGAAAACACGATACCGTATGAAATGGCCGGGTCGTCAAGAGTGGAGCCGTTAGCATAGGTGATCGGCTCCATCAGCAGACGATGCACGTCTGAGCGTCCAGGGAAAAAATCTTCAAACAACTCCCGGGTGGTCTGACGCTGATCGTCATAGAAGTTCATGGCACTGACATGGGAAAAAAACTTGTCAATGACGGCCCGCTCAATTCCAAAATGATCCTGCAGTAGCCTGGTGAAATCTTCTTTATCGAAGCTTGTTTTCAAACTGAACTGCGGGTTGTCAAAGACGATTTCTTCAAGCTGAACGATGGATTCGGTGATGGCACGGTTCCAGTACTTTTTACAGGTTTTTACCATCCCGTGAGGAAAGCCGTGCAATGATATATCGAAGATATGACCCTTTCGCTTAAACCAGGTGGCCAGACCGCCAAGCCGGTGATGATGCTCCAGAAGCAGTACCCGATGGCCGGCACGGGCAAGCCGGTTGGCGGTGGTCATACCGCCCAGCCCGGAGCCCACCACGACCGCGTCATAGGTGTGTGATGAAGAAGAATGCATAGCAACCCGTATCTAATACTTATGGGAACTTTGTATAATACTCTATTCGGCCAATCTCAGCGTTGCTCAAAAAAATATTTTCCAGGCAAAATCTGTGAGATGGTTGCGGTACCATGTTCCTCGCGCTTCGGTTTTGAACGAAAATCCTCGTTTTTCAAAATTCGCCTATCTATTTTGCCAGTTTGGGCAGGATGTGTCGATTCACCATGAGCACCCCGCTGAGCATCGCCCCGATGATGCCAAGGTATCCCTGGTCGGTACCGGCCAGAAACATGTTGGCAAAACCGCAGGCGCCGTCGGTGTGTTTGTTAGGGCTGCCGTAGACCGCACCTTCAATTTTCCCGGTATAACGCTGCACTGTAAGCGGGGTAAAGCTGTCCTGGTAGGTGATTGCCTCAAAAAAGGAGCCGACGTATGCTTCCGCGACCCGGGCCGACTTGCGTGCATATGCTGCTTTCAGATCATCGTAAGAGGAGGCCGATGCCGCCCTGGCATCAAACCATTGCTGGTAGTTTGCCAGGTGTGTTATCCGCACATCACGCATAGTGCCGGCCTCACGCCCACTAAAGTTATCAGGCAGGGAAATAACCCCACTTTTAAGATCAACCGGGGTGTTGGGCTTGCGATACCGTAACCTGTTTTGCCGGCAGAAGAAAATGCAGGTCGCATCCTTTGAAACAGCGGTTTTGCCGGTCGAATCAACGGTGAAGATCGACTCAAAAAAGCTGAGCCGGACAATATCTGTCTTGTCTATGTTTTTTCCCGCAAGTCGGCGAGTCTCGTCGCTCCCGATGGTGCTGATAACGATATTGCAATCCAGTTCTTCACCATTTTCCAGGATCACCGATTCTACCCGGTCATCGACAACTCTCAGGTGTTCTACGCCGGTGCCGGTAATAATCGTGGCGCCGCGCTCGATCAAGGTTTCGGTAAGCAGGTCGAGTAAATCTTTGATTGTGCCGGCAGGCCTGAAAAACCCGTCCTGATAAATTGCCCGGAACAATATGGTAAACTGGTTAAAGTCGATATCGTCTTGCCAACTGGAGCCATAAAAAAGCAAGGGACAGAGCAGCATCTCAATAAGCTGCTGGTCATTGAGAAACGATGAGAGTATCTCTCTGGTGGCGGTAAACGGGGCGGGAGCAAAGGGGTCGTGGTGATCGAGCCTCTGCACCAATCTGTCAAAACCGGCCAGAGCGTGCGGGAACACATCATCTATTGTGTCCCGCAGCAGCGAAAAGTCATTTGAAAACAGCAGCGGCTCAGTGCCGGGAAAGTGAATTTCACTACGTAACTGCTCACAGATGGATAGATCATCGCGTGATAGTTGCAATTGTTTCAACAACTTGTTGAGCGGGGCGTGGCGTTGCTTCCGAGGGGCGAAGTTACTGATGGCATGCAAGCCGGTTTCATACAACCGACCGTTGCGGGTGTAGTAGGAGTTGAGGCCACCAAGCCGGTTGTGCTGTTCGATAATGACAACCGGTTCTCCGAATCTGGCCAGCCGAATGGCCGCGGCCAAGCCGGAGAGCCCGCCACCGATAACGATATGAGGGGCTCCCACGGATTATGTGTTATGCGTTGTGGAGCAACGGCTCGAGATAATTCACACAGCTGTTGAGAGTGGCCAATTGCGGATAATCTTCTTCAGGGATCTGTAGTTTGTGACGCTTGCGCAATTCCATGACAATATCGAGGAAATCCATGGAATCAAGGTCAAGCTGATCACGGAGTGGCTCATCGGGACTGACATCGTCAAATTGAGCTTCGTCATCGATGTCTTTGATGATTTCTATAATTAAATCTCTGATTTCAGCGCGAGTCATGAATATCTCCAACTTCTCTAACAATTATTGCAGGTGCCTGATCTGGGAGTTGTTTTGGGCTTATAGGTTAAACCGCAAATCCTACCATAAGAAATGTAAAACTTCATGCCTTTTCGTATGTGTTGATGCGAATACCAAGCAAAGTTTGCTTAAAACTTCTTCACGATAACGGTAGAATTGATACCCAGCATGCCAAACGAGTTATTGAGTATGGTGTGCACCGATACGTCGTGCACCGGTTCGTTCACAACCAGATTGGGTAATGCACAGGCGGGATCGAGAGTGTCGATATTGATGGTAGGGTGAATTGCATTGTCGTCAAAAGAAGGGAGGTTGCCCGCCAGTTCGAGGGCGCCGGCCGCTCCCATGGCATGACCGATAATCGACTTGGTATTGTTAATGTAGGTGTGTGAACCTTGGCTGAACACTTCCCTGATGGCCTTGCATTCTTCAACATCGCCCTGTTTGGTGCCGGTGGCATGGCTTGAGACGAGATCGATATCGGCGGCCTGCATCCCGGCCCTTGCAATTGCCTTTGCCATGCACTGGGCCTGTCTCTCTCCCAGAGGCAACACAAAATCACCGGCATCGGAATTCATGGCATAGCCAACGATTTCTCCATATATCCTGGCCTTGCGGGCAAGAGCTGCATCGAGCCTTTCCAAAACAAAGACGCAGCCCCCCTCTGATACCACGATGCCGTTGCGCTGTTGATCGAAGGGGCGGCACGCCTTATGGGGATCATCATGGGTGGCCAGGGCATTTTGTGATTGAAAACTGGCAAATATGCCAAACGATTCGGTGGATTCGGAGACCCCGCCGACCAGCGCTATATCAACCTCGTCCAGCTGCAGCATCTGGGCGCCCTGGATCAGGGCCGCATTGCCGGCCGCACACGCCGCTCCGATGCTATAGTGGGGGCCGGTAATACCAAGACTGACGGTGATCTCGCCGGCCGGGTTGTTCAGTACGGTGCGCGGATTGTGGTGATGGCTCCAGTACCGAACATCGTAATCGTATCCCTTGATATTGTAAATTTCATGTTCGGTCTCAACGGTGCCGTGTTCGGTAAGCCCAAGATAAACCCCTGTTCTATCCCCAGCGTAATGGGTTTCATCAATCTGTGCGTCGAGCATCGCTTCGTGGGCGCAATATACCGCGATACAGCCGGCCCGAGTCCCTTTCTTGTTTTCCTTTTTCTTTCGGTAGCGGGTCGTGTCAAAATCGCAGCACCCGGCCGGCGCCCTGCCGAAATAGCGGTGCTCAATGTGGCTGATCCCACTTTTGCCGGCCAGAAGGTTGGCCCGAAATTCCTGAAGATTGTTGCCGTTGGGGGCGATCAAACCCACGCCGGTAATAACTATGCGGGTGGCAGGGACAACCATTGAGAATGCAGATAAGGTGTATACATAGTGGATAGCGGTGGATCAGACAGGCTGATCGTTCAAAATCCAACACCTCTATGACATATCAGTGAGAAAAGCAAGTTATTCTCACCGTTCAGGTTTGGAAAACATAAAATTTTCATGCACATCCAATGGGGAGCTAGAAAAGTAAGAATTTTCGTTCAAGGTCGAGGCGCCGGGAACATCTTACCTCAGGCGGCGTATGACCGATATTGCCAGGATGAAAGTTTTTGAGCAACGTTGAGACTGGGCGAAAAGGCTATTTTGCAAAGTTCCTTTAAGTATCCACCGGTGACAAGTGGTATTTTGCGGTGTAGACTGATACGATGCGGTTTCGGATGAGCTGTCTGCCTGCGAACAGGCGTCAGGAGAACATAACAGGGGAGAACCTATGAAGAAAATCACCGTCCACAATCCCGTCGTCGAGTTGGATGGCGACGAGATGACAAGAATCATCTGGGCATTTATCAAAAAGAAGCTGATTTTGCCCTACCTTGATATCGATCTGAAGTATTTCGATCTCTCCATTCAAAACAGAGATAAAACCGATGACCAGATCACCGTGGATGCAGCCCATGCCATCAAGCGCTATCAGGTTGGCGTTAAATGCGCCACCATAACGGCGGATGAGGCGCGGGTGGAAGAGTTCGGCCTGAAGAAGATGTGGCGCTCACCCAACGGCACCATTCGCAATATTGTCGGGGGAACGGTATTCAGGCAACCTATTTTGTGCGCCAATATACCGCGGCTGGTGCCGGGCTGGAAGAAACCGATTGTCATCGGCCGACACGCCTTCGGCGATCAATATCGGGCCACCGATTTTCTCATTCCCGGGCCGGGAAAACTGCGCATGAGTTTTGAGCCGGCCGATGGTTCAGCACCACACCACTACGAGGTCTTTGATTTCCCATCAAGCGGGTGCGCCCTGGGTATGTACAACCTCGATGATTCGATCAGGGGGTTTGCCCGGGCCTGTTTCAATTATGGATTACAGCTTAAATGGCCGGTGTATCTGTCAACCAAAAACACGATTCTTAAGGCATATGATGGCCGGTTCAAGGATCTTTTTCAGCAGGTGTTTACCGATGAATTTGCCGATGGTTTCAAGGAGGCGGGCATCATCTATGAACACCGACTCATCGATGATATGGTTGCCGCCGCGCTGAAATGGGAGGGCGGTTTTGTCTGGGCATGCAAGAACTACGACGGCGATGTGCAGTCGGATACGGTGGCGCAGGGGTTCGGCTCGCTGGGCTTGATGAGTTCAGTACTCATGACCGAAGATGGTAAAACGGTGGAGGCGGAAGCGGCACACGGTACGGTAACCAGACATTATCGTCAGCATCAGCAGGGGAACAAGACATCAACAAACCCTATTGCCTCGATATTTGCCTGGACAAAAGGGCTGCATCACCGCGGCGTATTCGACAACACGCCCGATGTCGTTACATTTGCCGCCACCCTGGAAGAGGTATGCATAACCTGCGTGGAGCAGGGCAAGATGACCAAGGATTTAGCCCTGCTCGTGGGTGATTCTCAACCATATCTCAGCACCGAAGAGTTTCTCGATGCCATCGATAGTCGATTGCAGGCGGCAATGAACAAATAGGCGGGCCGGAGTATGCGGAGTTATCGAAAAGAGTTGTGGTTTGAGGTGCCCGCCAGGCGTGGCTTTATCAATATTACGAAAGAGGTGGAAACCGCTCTTGAGCAGAGCGGAATCGTTGAAGGACTGCTCTTGTGCAACGCCATGCACATTACCGCTTCGGTATTTATCAACGATGATGAAGCCGGTCTGCACCACGATTATGAGGTGTGGCTGGAAAAACTTGCCCCCCATGAGCCGGTGAGTCAGTATCGCCACAACGGCTACGAAGACAATGGCGACGCCCACTTGAAGCGGCAGATCATGGGGCGGGAGGTGGTAGTGGCGATCACCGACGGGGCACTGGATATTGGCCCCTGGGAACAGATATTTTACGGCGAGTTTGATGGCCGCCGGAAAAAGCGGGTGCTGATCAAGATTATCGGCGGTTGACTACTAGAGAGAGGCGAAACTCCCTGAACTTGCTGTAAAAGCTTCGAGACGAAGCGCACCGCTCTTGCGCGGCTTACGAGGCCATTACCAGCGTCGGTTGGGTAACCTTGGGCGGCTGGACAATAAGGTTTTTCCTGTCAAGTACCGCTTGGTAACCGTCGGCGCCAAATTGTATCAACTCCCAGCAGTCGGGATGTTCGGTTATTTCCTTGAGGAAGGCAATGTGTTGGGCATGTCCGGCTTTAAGGGCATGGACATGACCGAGCAGCGGGTAGCCGATTAGACTCAAATCACCAACCAGATCCAGTACCTTGTGCCGGATAAACTCGTCGTCGTAGCGCAGGCCATCTTCGTTGAGAATTGACTTGCGGTTCCAGTGAATAGCAATCACGTTTGCCAGGGATGATCCCAGTGCCAGGCCGTTTGCCCACAACTCTTCAACCTCTTCCACGTAGCCGAAGGTACGTGCCCGGGAGATATCCCTGGTAAACTGCTCGGTACTGATCTCGTTACTAAACGATTGCGTTTTGATCAGTGAATCGTTGAAGCGGATCTTGGCGCTCACCTTGAATCCGTCGTGCGGCTCGATCCGAATTGTGGTGGCGCCGGAACGATAACTGATCGGTCGTTTGATGCGCAGATAGGTGCGCAGGTAGGGTTGGCGCTTGATACCCGCCTGTTTGATCAGTTTGATAAAGGGCTCGGCACTGCCGTCCATGATGGGAACCTCGGCCGAGTCGACCTCGATATCGACGTTATCGATACCGCTGCTGTGCAGGGCGGCAAGCAAATGCTCCACGGTGGAAACCCTGGTTCCATTGTAACCGATGGTAGTGGCCAGGTGGGTGCCGCTGACCATACCGATATGAGCCTTGATCTTTCTGCTCTTGGTCGGCAGGTCGGTGCGATAAAAGGTGATGCCGTTGGCCGGCGGCGCCGGCTTGATGGTCAGATGCGCGGCTTTTCCGGAATGAAGTCCGGCCCCGCAACAACTGACCGGTTTTTGAATGGTATGTTGATATGCTATGATATGAGGCATGGATGCGCCTATTTTGTAAAATGATAAAATGATTTAGCGCTAGTTCTTTGCAAGATTTGTGCTAACCAAACTTCTTATCACTGTGTCTCAGATATATATAATGTTTCCAATATGTTGAGAATAATCGCTATCTATTGCCCGGCACCCTGTGGTGTGTGTTTTTCCACACTATTTCAGTGTTGACAGGCAAATCACACACGTTCAACGGCAGTGATCACCCGGAAATTCACTTGCTGGTACGAACCGCGATCATACGCAAAATATAGTCGTCAAGTGCATGACTGGAGCCGATTTTCAGTCGTGGAACAAAGAATTGTGCCGTGCCCAGATTAAGATCGGCCAACTTTACCATATCTTTTTCAGTGGTGATGAAGTTCGCTCCCCGGTGATTCGCCGCCTCCTCCCACAACATGGCCAGATCACTATGTTGATAGCAATGGTGATCGGCAAAAACGATGTATTTACCAAGAGTAATACCATTTCTTGCAAGCATCGCCTCAAATCGAAGCGGCTGCGCGATTCCGCAGAAACCGACAAGATCATCGGGCAGGGAGTCAGACGGTACCTGCTCAACAACCATTTCCCCGTCTTTCTGAGTGTACCGGTACATCTCGTCAAAGCCGGCGGATAGGGTAAACAGGGCAGTATTGGGGAACCTTTTGTGCAGTAATGTTTTACATTTTTCAGCTCGATCCCTGTTTTGTTCGTGCAGCCCGGTCAGCACGAATGTATCGGCACGATTCAAGGCGCTAACCGGTTCGCGTAAATCGCCGCCGGGAAATACACGGCTGTTGCCGGCAAAAAAATCAATATCGAACAGCACCAGATTTATATCCCGTCCCACCGAGATATGCTGAAAACCGTCATCGAGGACGATGACGTCGCAACCGTAGCGCTCAATTACCGCCCTGCATGGGTGGATACGCCGCCTGCCGGTAGCTACTACGATTCCTTTTTTGTGGTGGGCGATCAGCGCCGGTTCATCCCCTGCCTGTGCTGAGGAGAGCAGTCTGGTGGTGCCGTCGCTGACTATATTTACCTCAGAGCGTGCCGTTCCCCCATAGCCGCGGCTCACCACCGCCGGAGCATAGCCGTTGTCGGCCAGCAGACCGCTCAGGTGAATTACCAGCGGGGTCTTACCGGAGCCGCCCATGATCAGATTGCCCACCGATATCACTGGTACCGGCAACTGATGAACAGGCATGGCGCCGTAACTATAGAGGCGGGCACGAAGCATCATCAGAGCCGAGTAAAATGGGGAAAACGGCCGTCCGATGACAAACAGCCCCCTCTTGTGTGACTCTAGCCACCGGCGGGCTTTTACTGAATGTGATATCATGCTGCTATGGTAGTGTCCGCCTAATGTATTTCAAAATTTTGTGATTGATCATAATCCTGCGTTTCTTTTTTGCAAATTGCTACGGAAATGACTAATATCGTCTGCGTTTACGCCTCGACCCCGACGGTATGGGAACGAGCAGGGGAGTGTACTATATTTTTACAACTGAACAAATCATCACAGGTAAAAGGAGGAAATTATGAGTAAACGTGTTCAATCACTGGTGGTCTGCCTGGTGGCAAGTGTGGCGTTCGCCACCGCGGGATTTACCGCCGATACCATTAAAATCGGCGTTGCCGGCCCGCACAGCGGCGATCTCGCCTCATACGGCCTGCCCAGCGTCAACGCTGCTAAACTCGTTGCCGAAGAAATCAATGCGGCCGGCGGTATCAACGGCAAAATGATCGAACTGCTTATTGAAGACACCGTCTGCAAACCAGAAATTGCCACCAATACTGCCACCAAGCTGGTATCCGATGGCGCTCAAATGGTGCTCGGCGGTATCTGCTCAGGCGCCACCAAGGCGGCGCTGCCCATCTATCTCGATGCGGGAATTCTGGTCATGTCTCCTTCCGCCACCAATCCGCCGCTGACCCAGAGCGGAGATTATCCCAACTTCTTCAGGACAATCGCACCTGATGATGCCCAGGCCCAGCTCGATGTCGATTTTGCCATTAATAACTTGGGCCTTTCAAAAATCGCTGTAATTCATGACAAACAGGATTACGGTAAAGGGTTTGCCGAATTTGCTAAGAAATTCATAGAGGAGTCAGGAAAGGCGGAAGTGGTTCTCTTTGAGGGAATAACTCCGAATGCAATAGATTACTCTGCAATAGTACAGAAAATAAAAAGATCGGGTGCAGATTCTGTTATCTATGGTGGCTATCATCCTGAAGCATCAAAAATAGTAACAACTATGAAAAAAAAGAAAGTTGACGCTGTTTTCATCTCTGATGATGGGGTGCAAGCTCAAACATTCATAGATGTTGCTGGTGATGCCGCGGAAGGCGTTTATGCCTCGGGGCCAAAAGATACATCTACAAATCCACTAGCTAAAAAAGCAATAGAGCAACACAAGGAGAAATATGGCACAGGCCCAGGGCAGTTTTTTGACAATGCCTACTCAGCCATGCTGGCCATGACCAACGCCTATGCCAAGGCCGGTTCAGCCGATCTCGATGCGCTGAAAAAGGTATTACAGAGTGAATCGGTAGACACCCCGGTTGGCTCCATCTCTTTTGATGAGAGAGGCGATGCCATCGGCGTCGGCTTTTCCGTCTATCAGGTGAAAGACGGCGTATTTGTCGAGGTTGAATAACCCGCGTCGTTACCGCCTTTTTAAAACTGGGGCTTAAGCATCGGCTTTTGCCCCAGTTTCTCTTATAGCGCCATGGAATATTTTATTGAACTCTTGCTCAGCGGTTTGACTCGCGGTGCAATCTATGCCCTGATCGCCTTGGGCTATACCATGGTGTACGGTATAATCGGGCTGATTAACTTCGCCCATGGCGAGATTTACATGATCGGCGCCTTCACCTCGTTTATCGTCGCTACCATTTTATCTATCTACGGATTCCCGCTGCTTGCCATTATCGTGTTGGCCGGCCTTGCCGCCGTTATCTGGTCGGCCTCATATGGCTACACCATCGAAAAAATCGCCTACAAGCCGCTGCGTAAGGCACCGCGACTGTCCGCGCTGATCAGTGCCATCGGCATGTCCATTTTCCTGCAAAACTATGTGCTGCTGGCGCAAACATCGGAGTTTTTGCCCTTTCCGCAATTGATCCCGGATTTTCCCTTCATGGAGCCCATCGCCCATATCGTCGGTTCCACCGATCTGGTGATTCTGGTAACCACGACCATCGCCATGCTGATTCTCACGGTGGTGATCAAATATACTAAAATCGGCAAGGCCATGCGTGCCACCTCTCAGGATCGAACCATGGCCATGCTGGTGGGTATCAACGTCGACCGGATTATCTCCGTCACCTTTATTATCGGCTCCTCCATGGCCGCCATCGGAGGGTTGCTGATTGCCTCTCATATCGGCCAGATCAATTTCTCCATCGGTTTTCTGGCCGGTATCAAGGCATTTACCGCCGCCGTTTTAGGCGGCATCGGTTCGGTGCCGGGGGCGGTGTTGGGCAGCGTCGTGCTTGGCCTGACCGAGAGCTTTGCCACCGGCTATGTGTCCAGCGATTATGAGGATGTATTTGCCTTCTCACTGCTGGTCCTGATCCTCATCTTCAAGCCTTCCGGCCTACTCGGTAAGGTCGAGTCGCAAAAGGTGTGAGGCCGTGATTTCCGCGGGTGAATTAAAAAAATCACTGGTCGTATCGCTGTGGTTTGCCTTTCTCACCTTTCCCATCATGGTGGTGCGGGTTGATCCGGTGGAGAGCACGGTATTGTGGCGTTGGCACAATATGGTCTATGTCATTGTCGGCAGCTTTTTCCTCTCCATCATATTCAGATACCTGCTTCACAGAAGAGATATTCAAACCAGTAGAAAAGAGAGCGGCCAAAGTAACCCCGACCAGACCCTTATCCACCGCTGGTTGAGCAATACCCGCTCACGAACTATCATCTTTGTAAGCCTGCTGGCGGTTGCCCTGGCCTTTCCTCACATGCCTTACCTCTCCTCGACCTATCAGGTAAACATCATGACCACGGCACTCATGTACGTGGTGCTCGGTCTGGGGCTCAATATCGTGGTGGGGCTTGCCGGTCTGCTCGATCTCGGCTACGTCGCCTTTTATGCGGTTGGCGCCTACACCTATGCCTTGTTGAATTATCATTTCGGGCTCGGTTTCTGGGTGGTGCTGCCCATCGGTGGTATTCTGGCCGCCCTGTTCGGCATTATACTGGGTTTTCCGGTCCTGCGGTTGCGTGGTGACTATCTGGCCATTGTCACTCTGGGCTTTGGCGAGATTATCCGTCTGGTTCTGGAGAACTGGGGGGACTTTTCACAAGGGCCAAGCGGGATCTCCAACATCTCCCGGCCCGGTTTTTTCGGCATCGATCTTACCCTGGATCAGGCCATCATCTACATTTATTACCTGATGGTACTGTTTGTGGTGGTTACCATATTTTTTGTCAATCGGCTGCAGGATTCCCGACTGGGCCGGGCCTGGATCGCCCTGCGTGAAGACGAGATTGCCTGTCAGGCGATGGGCATCGACAAGATGAAGACCAAGCTGGCGGCCTTTTCCCTGGGCGCCTTCTGGGCCGGTATCATCGGCGTGGTGTTTGCCGCCAAGACAACCTTTATCAATCCCGCCAGTTTCACCTTTCTTGAATCGGCAATCATTCTTTCCATCGTCGTGCTGGGCGGTATGGGCTCCATCATCGGCGTTATTTTCGGCGCCCTTGTCTTGATTCTGCTGCCGGAATATCTGCGGGCGCTGGCCGAGTATCGCATGCTTGCTTTCGGCGCCGTTCTGGTGCTCATGATGGTGTTTCGCCCGCAGGGACTGATCGGCAGTATTCGACGGGTGTATACCTATACCCCGACCAAAAAGGGTACCACTTCCTGACATGAACGGGCGAATTCTCGAGGTAGTCGGTCTCACCATGGACTTTGGCGGGATACGGGCCCTCAACAACGTTGATCTTGATGTCAAGCAGGGCGAGATCGTTGCCCTGATCGGTCCCAACGGGGCCGGCAAAACCACATTTTTTAATTGTATAACCGGTCTTTATCGCCCAACCAAGGGTGATATATTTCTGTATCGACAGGGTTCTTCCCGGGCAAGTCTGAAAGGCATGAAGCCGAATCGGGTAACGGAGGTGGGACTGGCCAGAACCTTTCAAAATATCCGGCTTTTCCCGCAGATGACGGTGCTGGAAAATGTTATGATCGGTCGCCATTGCCGCACCAGTTCAACCATTTTCGGGGCTCTGGTACGAAATACAAGTACCCGGATGGAAGAAGACAGCATCATTGAGAGCAGCCATCGTATGCTTGTCAAGATCGGGCTTACCCAGTATGAAAATGAGATTGCCAAGAATCTTCCCTACGGCGCCCAACGGCGGCTGGAGATTGCCCGGGCCCTGGCCACCGAGCCGGAACTGCTGCTGCTGGACGAGCCGGCTGCCGGTATGAATCCGCAGGAAACCAGCGAGCTGGTCAACCTCATTCAATCCATTGCCGCCGAGGGCCAGTCGATTCTGCTTATCGAACATGATATGAAACTGGTGATGAATCTGTCCGAGCGGATATTTGTTATGGATTACGGTAAAAAAATTGCCGAGGGCACCCCCGAGCAGATTCGCAACAACCCCACCGTAATCAAAGCCTATCTTGGGGAAGAGGTCGATGCTTAAGCTCGAGACCGTGCAGTCGGGCTATGGTAATATCCTGGCGGTAAAGGGGATAAGCCTCGAGGTCAACCGCGGCGAAATCATCACTCTGATCGGCGCCAACGGAGCCGGTAAATCCACCACGCTGCTCACCATTTCCGGCATTGTTCGCTGCCGAACCGGAAAAATTCTGCTTAACGAGGAAGAAATTCAGGCCCTTGCCACCGATGAAATCGTCAAAAAAGGGGTGGTGCAGGTTCCTGAGGGAAGGCATATCTTTCCAGAACTGACGGTTCAGGAAAATCTCGACATGGGCGCGTTTCTGCGAAACGACACCAGAGAGGTGAAAAAAGACCTGGAATACGTCTTTTCCCTGTTTCCGATCCTGGCCGAACGCCGCCATCAGGACGGCGGCACGCTCAGCGGTGGCGAACAGCAGATGCTCTCGCTTTCCCGGGCGCTCATGGCCAGACCGAAACTTCTGCTGCTGGATGAACCATCCATGGGACTGGCGCCGCTTATCATCAAACAGATATTTGAGATCATCAAGAAAATAAACCACGACAACGGCACCACCATCTTTCTTGTGGAGCAGAACGCCCACCAGGCACTGCAGGTTGCAAATCGTGGCTATGTATTGGAAAACGGCAAGATCGCCACCACCGGCAGTGCCGAGACATTGCTGAACAATCCGGAGGTACAAAAGGCATACCTCGGCATGTAGCAGGTGGCGCCACGTATAATTTCAGGTGAGCACGGGAAAAAAAATACAAGCCGGGGTGATTGGCGTCGGGTATCTGGGGCGGTTTCATGCCCAGAAGTATCAGGCGCTGGCCGATGTCGAGCTTGTCGGTGTTGTCGATATCGACCAGAAGCGGGCCCATGAAGTAGGGGAGGAATGCGGTTGCCGGTCATTTACCAACTATCACGAACTGCTGCCGCTTGTTGACGCGGTTTCCATTGTCGTTCCCACCAGCGACCATTTCCCCGTTGCCCTAACTTGTCTTGAGCAAAACATCGATGTACTGCTGGAAAAACCGATGACCGTCACCCTGGCACAGGCCGATGAGCTGATTGATCAGGCCGATGCCCGGCAGGCGATTCTTCAGGTTGGCCATCTGGAGCGGTTTAATCCGGCGGTGATGGCGATCAAACCATTGCTGACCAGCCCGGTATTTATCGAAAGTCATCGGTTGGCCCCGTTCAAACCACGTGGTGTGGATGTCGATGTGGTGCTGGATCTGATGATTCACGACATCGATATTATCCTCACCATCATCGAATCACCGCTCAAAACCATCCATACCGTAGGCGCCCCGGTGGTAACCGCCACCACCGATATCGCCAATGCCCGGCTGATTTTTGAAAACGGCGCCACCGCCAATATCACCGTTTCCAGAATTGCCATGGCCACCAGCCGGAAGATGAGAATTTTTCAACCCGGCTCGCATATTACGGTCGATTTTGCCAACAAAAAGGTTATGACCATTGATCTTGGCGACGAGTTACAGGAAAACGGCTTGCCCAAACAGACCACCGAGGTGCGTTCGTTTCCAGGCGGCGACGCGCTCTACAGCGAGATTGAACAATTCATCCACCATGTCCGCACCCGGACCAGACCGGATGTCTCCGGGCGCGAGGGGCGCAATGCCCTGGATGTAGTGCTCCAGGTAATCGATCAGATCAAGGCCCACCAGCAACTGGAATTGTTTCAGCACCTGCGATCCCCTCGCACTCATGGGTGATGAGATTATGATCGTCGCCGGTGAGGCGTCCGGCGATCTGCATGGCAGCCGATTGGTTGCCGAACTGCGTACCCTGGTTCCCTCGATTCATTTTTCCGGGATGGGGGGCCAAGAATTGGACCGGGCAGGCGTCGAACTGCTCTGTGATGCGGCAAAAATATCGGTGGTGGGAATCTTTGAGGTGATCTCTCATCTGGGTGATATCCTCGGTGCCCAGAGGGTTCTTCGCCGCCGCCTTTCCCGGGGAAATATAAAATTGCTTATCCTCGTCGATCTGCCCGATTTTAACCTTCTGCTGGCCCGTCGGGCAAAAAAACTGGGAATTCCCATTTTTTACTACATCAGTCCGCAGATCTGGGCATGGCGCACAGGCCGGGTGAAAACCATGGCCAATCGAATCGACCGCATCGGTGTCATCCTGCCCTTTGAGGAATCTTTTTACCGCTCCCATGGCGTCGATGCCCACTATGTCGGTCACCCGTTACTGGACTCGGTAGTAACGCAATTCAGCACGGAAGAGTTCAAATCCCGTTATGCCATCGCCCCCGGTGTCCGGGTGGTGGGCTTGCTGCCGGGCAGCCGGGTAAAGGAGGTAAAACGGCTGTTACCACTGTTTCTGGATGCGGCCCGAGAAATCAGTGAAAAACGGTCTGAGCGCTTCTGCTTTGTCATCCCCCGGGCCTCAACCATCAGCGAGGATGAACTTGATCGCTGCGGTCTTGCCGGTTATCGCGATCTGCTCGATATTCGGGTGGTGTCGGATCATCGCTATGAGCTGATGGCCTCCTGCGAGGCGGTGATTACCGCCTCGGGCACGGTAACCCTGGAACTGCTCTTGCTCAATACGCCGATGATCGTTACCTACAAACTCAGCCCGCTTACCTACTGGCTCGGCCGTATGCTGGTCAGAATCGACTACTTCTCGTTGGTTAATCTCATCGCTGGTAAACGAATTGTTCCCGAGTTGTTACAGCATGAGGTCACCGCCCCTGCGCTGGCAAAGTGGCTCGACAAGCTGCTGTACGATGAGCACACCGCGTATTCCACACGACAAAATTTTATGACCGTGCGTAAACTGCTCGGCAAGCCGGGTGCGTCCCGCCGCGCTGCTCAGGTTGCCCGGGAGCTATTGCAAGAAAATGGATAACCCCATGGCAGAGGATTTCCACGAACCGGTTGTTCTGGCCATAGACGGTACCCTGGATTTGCATCACTTCTCGCCCAAAGATCTGAAACATCTGATTCCAGACTACCTTGAAGAGTGCCGCGGCAAGGGGATTCTTACCGTCAGGATAGTGCACGGCAAGGGTAGTGGGGCGTTGCGCCGTTCAGTCCACGCAATCCTCAGCCGGATATCCTGGGTGGCTCACTTCCGCCTGGCCGATGAAACCGGCGGCAGCTGGGGAGCGACTCTGGTTGAGTTGAGAAGAGACGACGCCTAAAGAGATCCGTCAATAAGCGTCGGCGGTAGAATCCCCTTCACGTCAAACAGCACGGCGGGAGTTTTGAGCAGGCCGCGCCAGAATTCCGGCGGGCGACTGGTGAATTCTTCATGGGCAACGGCCAGCACCACCGCCTCAAAGCGCTTTCCGGCGGCAGATTGGAGCGTTTTGATATGGTATTTTTCCCACGCCTCGTGGCTGGATACCCACGGGTCATGCACCGAAATCGTGAGCCCATACTCGCTGAGCTCGTTGATGATGTCAATCACCCGGGTATTGCGCAGATCGGGGCAATTTTCCTTAAAGCTCAGGCCAAGCACGAGTACCTCGGCCCCCTTCATCTCGATATCTTTTTGCAGCATCAACTTGATGACCCGCTGGGCAACATATGATCCCATGGCATCGTTAATGCGCCGGCCGGCCAGGATCATCTCTGGGTGATAGCCGATTTCCTGGGCCTTGTGGGTAAGATAGTAGGGATCGACGCCGATGCAGTGACCGCCCACCAGGCCCGGCTTGAACGGCAGAAAATTCCATTTGGTGGCGGCCGCCGTCAATACCTCCGCGGTATTGATGTTCAGCCGGTCGAAGATTAGGGCAAGTTCATTGACCAATGCAATGTTGACATCACGCTGGGTATTCTCGATCACCTTGGCGGCCTCGGCTACGGCGATGGAGCCGGCCCGGTAGGTACCGGCGGTGACGATGGAGCCGTACAATTCATCCACCCGGTTGGCGGTCTCTTCAGTGGAACCGGAGGTGATTTTGACGATATCCGTCAATCGATGGGCTTTATCGCCCGGGTTGATACGTTCGGGGCTGTACCCGCAGAAAAAGTCTTGATTGTAGCGCAGCCCGGATACTTTCTCTAAAATGGGTACGCATACCTCTTCAGTGGCGCCGGGATACACCGTCGACTCATAGATGACGATATCTCCCGGTTTTAGAAATTCGCCTACTATCTCCGAGGCTGAGCGCAGTGGGTGCAGATCAGGCCGCCGCCAGGCATCGATGGGAGTGGGTACCGCCACGATGAAGCAGGTACAATGGGCAAGATCTGTTTTTGTATGTGAAAAGCGAAGCTGACGTGCCTCGGCGAGATCATCTGACTCAACTTCACGGGTGACATCGATCCCAGCGTTGAGCTCGGCGATGCGTGTTGCATCGAGATCAAACCCCACCGTCTGATAGTGTTTGCCGAATGCAACGGCAAGGGGCAGCCCGACGTAGCCGAGACCGAGAATACCGATATGTGGCGCGGTCATCTATTTATACCAGCAAGCGGTTACGGTCGGTCGCTTTTTCCATAGTAGATAAGACCGGCACTGTCCGTTTCATGTACACTGACGCTGAAGAGATGGTAGCGGGCAGTGGCGAGCGGGGCCTGAAGCTGTTCGAATATGTAGCGGGCGATATGTTCAGACGAGGGATTTACCGTGGTAAAGGGTTCCATCTCGTTGAGGTTGCGGTGATCGAGTTGTTCGATGACCACCTTGACATGCTGTTTCAGCACCTTGAAATCGATTCCCATGCCGACCTCGTCCAGTTCGTGGGCCCGCACCGTGACCCGCACCTTCCAGTTATGGCCGTGAGGGTACTCACAGGAGCCGGGGTAATCACGTAAATGGTGGCCGCTGGAAAAGTGGGTATTGATAAAAATATCGTACATATCCCTTCCGTGTGGTTAAGTGAGAGGAACACCCTGAACGAAATTCATATATTTCAAGGTTCCTGGAAACTGTTCTGGTCCTTGTCCGCGAACAGGGAAGATTCATGGACATCGTTTCAGCCCTTATCATAGTGCATTGCAGCCAAACCCTCAAGGGTTCCGCTCTCATGCAATGAGACGGCACACCGAATTTTCTTGATGGTGATGAGAAGACACCATTGTATTTCAAGGTGAATAACCCAGTCCCCCACCTGAGCCGTGATACCCTTTTTGCTGAACGGCTCATCTATTATCAATACCGCAGCGGCTATCGATTTTCCCTTGATTCGGTGATGCTTGCCCATTTCCCCGAGATCAGGGGCCGACACCGGGTGCTTGATATCGGCGCCGGCGGCGGTATCCTCGGCCTTATCCTTTTGTATCGGCATCAGAGTGCAATTGAGCGGGTAACCGGGGTGGAAGTGCAGCCGGAACTGGCGGAACTTGCCCGGTTAAACATTCGGGTAAACGGATACATGAACCAGTTTGAGGTGATTACCGGCAGCGTTACCGACCATCTCGGATTGTGTGAGAAAAAGTGCTACTCGCTGGTAGTGTGCAATCCTCCTTACTATCAGATAGGAGATGGCAGAAACAGTGGTAACCGGCAGCGCCTGCGTGCCACCCGTCGCCTCGACTCATCTTTACACTCTTTTGTTGCGGCTGCCCGCTCTACCCTGTGCATTGACGGGGCCGCCTATTTCATATATCCTGCCCACCTGGTGATGGAGCTTTGTGAGGTTTTGAAGCGTCATGATGTATCCGTGTTCAGGCAACAATTCATCTACCCCTATCCGGAGGCGATGAACCCGGTGAGAGTGCTGATCGGTGCTACCAGACGTGCAACGGTAACGGCCATCACCCATCCGCCGCGCTATCTGTATACCCGCCGGGGAGGAGAAGAGTGCCACTGGCTGCATCGCTGCTATCAGCCGTGAACCGTAAAGAGAACAGACGGCCACATGAGAGACAATGCTTGCTAGGGTAACCAGTGGCGCCATCAAGGGAATCGACGGGGTGCCGGTGCTGGTGGAAGTCGACGTAGGCAACGGCCTGCCCAGTTTCACCACGGTGGGGCTGCCGGATCATTCGGTGCGGGAAAGTAAAGACCGGGTGAAGGCGGCCATCAAGAATTGCGGGTATAAATTCAGATCGCGCAAGGTAACCGTTAACCTTGCTCCCGCCGATCTGCGCAAGGAAGGCCCGCTGTATGATCTGCCCATTGCCCTGGGAATGCTCATTGCCTACGGGCTCCTCGATCAAGAAAGTGTCAGCGGGCTTTTCGTGGTCGGCGAACTTTCTCTGGATGGTTCAATCAGGGCTGTTCCCGGGGTATTGCCAATGGCCCTGGCGGCGACGCAGGCGGGCTACAAAAAAATGATCGTGCCGGTGGAAAACGGTGGTGAGGCGGCGCTGGTGAAAGATGTTGAGGTGATTGGCGCTCATTCCCTCTATGAGGTGGTGGAAATACTCAAAGGGGTACGCCAGGCTGATTGTATCAGTACCGATGCCGATCTCGACAAAAGCTCCAGTTATCGCTGGGATTTTGCCACGGTCAAAGGCCAGGCACAAGCCAAAAGGGCCCTGGAGATTGCCGCCGCCGGTATGCATAATGTGCTGCTCTCGGGGCCGCCTGGATCCGGCAAATCGCTGCTGGCTAAATGTCTGCCATCTATTTTGTCGGATTGGAGCTTTGCCGAACGACTGGAGACCACCAAAATATACAGTATCGCTACCAACGGCTACGATGCCTTGATCGAGGGGCGGCCGTTTCGCTCACCGCACCACACCATATCTGATGCCGGGCTCATCGGCGGCGGTTCGATACCGCGGCCCGGCGAGGTCTCTCTGGCCCATCATGGGGTGCTCTTTCTCGATGAACTGCCCGAATTCAAAAAACATCTTCTGGAAATGCTTCGTCAGCCCCTGGAAGATGGGGTAGTAACCGTTTCCCGGGCGCAGTTAAGCGCTACCTTTCCGGCCCGATTTCTTCTTATCGGCGCGATGAATCCCTGCCCCTGCGGATATCTCGGCGATCCCGCCGCCTCCTGCATGTGCAATGAAACCCAGATCCAGCGTTATACCGGCAGGATTTCCGGCCCGCTGCTCGATCGAATCGATATGTTCGTGGAGGTGCCGCGCATCGATTTTCAACAACTCAGCTCCAGCCGGCCGGCGGAATCATCCGCGGAGATCCGAAAACGGGTTAACGAAGCAGGCACCTTGCAAAAAGCCAGATTTGCCAGTTTTCCGGCAATCCATGCCAACGGACATATGGGGCCAAAAGAGATTGAGCAGATCTGCTCCATCGATGAGCCTGCCACAAGATTGCTGGAAAAATCGGTTACCAGTTTCGGCCTCTCCGCCCGTGCCTATCATCGAATTCTTAAACTGGCCCGCACCATCGCCGATCTTGACGCCCGCCAAACCATCGAATTTCATCATGTGGCCGAGGCGGTGGGGTATCGTCGCGGTCTCCATGAGCGGTTCACCCAATGAGAGGGAACGTGGAAAATCAGCTCACCTGCACAAGATGGCGTTTCATTGCTCTGTTGTGCTGCGGTTCGATGGTGCTGCTCTGTTCATGTGAGCGTCGTCCCAGCTATTATGAGATGGAATCGTTTATCTCGGAAGATGCCCCGATCATCTATTATCACCACCGATTGTCCGATGATCTCGTCGCCCTGGCCGCAAGCCCGCTGGGAAGCCGGCTGGAAACGATTCAGCCAGAACACCTGAGCGCATTTATCAGCATGGATCAAACAGATACCGACAGTCTCAACGATCTGATGCGGGCGCTTGCGCTCATCAGAACCGATCCGCTCTGGTTTACTATGTTTAACAACGATGTATTAGTCGCCTTCGAACCGTATAAGGATATGACAGCGGCTGGCCCGAGAATTTCGGCCGGCTCGGCGCTTATCGTACTGCGCCCAACTAACCGTATGTATCTGAGCGGGATTGGTCGAGCCTTGGGAGTTGACAAAAGCAAGCGGGAAGAGGTTACTTACGGCGTCCACCGCATCAAACGATTTCAACTCGATGACCGACACACCCTGGCTCTGGCCCGGGCCAGGGATTACCTGCTGCTCAGTTTTTCAGAACCATTGGTGAGACGAGCGCTTGATCGCTTCGCCAAACGTCCGTCCGGTGTAGCGGTGCACCCTCACTTTGTCGAACTGCGAGAACAGCTAACCACGCCACAAGCATGGTGCTATGTCGACGGCAGGCTGCTGTGGCCCATGCGGCAGACCGGCGGCATAACCGCCTATGTATCCTCGCTGCTCAAGACCCAACGAATGATAGCCGCCACCACATCTACTGAGCGTTCCGTTTCTTTCAGCATGACAAAAACTCTGCTCCGATCATCATCTTCTCGTATCGGCCGGGCCCCTATATTAAAAAACGAGGCCGCATCTCCCGTGTATCAGCGACTTGGTGACGATACGGTTGGTTTTATCTGGGCCAGACACCTGCATATTTCACCATATATCATCGGTCTGTTCAACGCCGATGTGGATGCGGATTCAGGGCTTGCCGCACTGCCTTTAACAGAAGAGCTCCTTACCCTGGTGGGACTCAACACCGATCTGTTTGACCAGATCGAGAACAGTGAGGGGCTGATTGCCTTCAAATCCTTTTCCGACGGGTATACCATACCGTTGCCCCATGTCTTGTTGGCGGTGGGCATTGACGATGAGACAAGATGGCAAGAGATCCTCGATGGTATCATTGCAACTCATGATATTCCCGTCTTGCGCAGCCGTCTGGGCACCCACCAGGTGATCTCCTGGGGAGGGGTCTGGTCACGCGCCGATCTGCAGCCGGCGGCCGCCCTGGTGGATAACTATCTGTTGCTGGCCAGCAGCAGGCGACAGATTGAAGAATTCATCGTCATGAAAGAGAACGACGGGTTAACAACAATTGCCCACCAATCAGGTGAGCAGCCGGTTGCCGAAGAGGGCCGGCAGGCGCAGCTGCGAACTTATCTGGATGTATCGAAATTCAAAGCCATGGTACAGCCAATGGTAACCTGGTGGATCGGCTCTATCTTCTCCCTCAAGGACAGGGAGATAGCGGGCCGGGTTATGATGCTCAACAATACCGTGGTGGCCCCGCTTGTGGATATGATCAGCAGGATCGAGCAGGTGGACGGCAGGGTGTATCAATCAGATAAGACGATAAATATAGAACTAACCGCTCATGGCACACACTGACACAATGGAAAAGCTGGTGGCCGAGTTGCGCACCGTTATGCCGTTTAAAAAGACCACCGCCAAAGGTGATGTCGTCCTGATCGCCGCCGAAGACCCGCATATGCTGCTCTATGCCATGGTCACCGATATCGTCCGTGACGCCAACAAGCGGGATGAATGGTGGAATATCAGCCTCACCCTGCTCACCGTTCCCTTGCAGAAGGCGGTCTGGACCCTGCGCACCGAGCAGATGACCGGTCGCGAGATCTTCACCATGGGCGGCAAGGAACGTTTCTTCCAGGCCCTCGATTTGAGCGAAGGGTCCAGTCCGGGCGAACAACCGCCCGATGATTCTTCGCCACCGCCCTCCAAAGCACTGCTGCGCCGGGTGAAATGAAAGCCCCGCACAGAGTACTACGTCTCGTTGAAACCTTCGGCTGTAATGTCTCGGCTTATAAGAGTGGGAAATACAATGAAACCCAGGTGAGGCGTGAGTTTATTGATCCGCTTTTTTAAGAACTGGGCTGGGATGTTGCCAATAAAAAGGGATATGCCGAGGCATATAAAGACGTTATTCATGAAGATGCCATTAAAATCGGCGGTTTCACCAAGGCGCCCGACTACTGTTTCAGAATCGGCGGTACCCGTAAGTTTTTTCTTGAGGCCAAAAAGCCGGCGGTCAATATAAAAGAAGACTTTCATCCTGCCTTCCAGTTACGGCGCTACGGCTGGAGCGCCAAATTACCGCTGAGCATTCTCACCGATTTTGAAGAGTTCGCCGTCTACGATTGCCGGGTCAGGCCGACAAAAACCGATAAGGTTTCGCATGGCCGCATTCTCTATCTCACTTTTTCCGACTATCTTACTCGCTGGGAGGAATTGGCCGCTGTTTTTTCTCGTGAGGCTGTCCTGAAAGGGTCTTTTGATAAATATGTTGAGTCAAATAAAACCAAAAAGGGCACCACCGAAGTTGATGATGAATTTTTGCGGGAAATAGAGCGTTGGCGTGAACTGCTTGCCAGAAATGTCAGCCTACGCAACCCGTCTCTTACCCAGCGCGAACTCAATATCGGCGTTCAGCGCACGATTGATCGAATTGTGTTTCTGCGCATTTGCGAGGATCGCGGTATCGAAGAGTATGGACGCTTGCTCAGCCTGGGCAATGGCGTACAGTGTTATGAGCGATTGCTCCATCTGTTCCGACAGGCCGATGACAAGTACAATTCCGGTCTCTTTCACTTCAGGGCGGAGAAACATCGGCCTGATCATGATAATTTTACCCCCCATCTTAAAATTGACGACAAGGTCATCAAGGATGTTGTCAAGAACCTCTATTATCCGGATAGTCCATACGAGTTCAGCGTTCTTCCCGCTGATATACTCGGACAGGTCTATGAGCGTTTTCTGGGGAAGGTCATCCGTCTCACCGCCACACATCAAGCAAAAATAGAGGAAAAACCTGAAGTTCGAAAAGCCGGCGGCGTCTACTATACCCCCGGCTACATCGTTGACTATATCGTAGATAACACCGTTGGTCGGTTAGTTCGCGGCAAAAAACCGGGCCCGCGCGGAGCGGTGAGTCGATTAAAAATCGTAGACGCTGCCTGCGGTTCAGGATCGTTTTTGTTGGGTGCCTACCAGTTTCTTCTTGACTGGCATCTTGAAAGCTACCTGGAAGATGACCCCGAAAAATGGGCGAGCGGCAAAAACCCGGCCCTTTATCAGGGTATGGGCGGGCATTGGCGCCTAACTACCCAGGAGCGCAAGCGGATATTGCTCAATAATATTTTTGGGGTTGATAGAGATTATCAGGCGGTGGAAGTCACCAAGTTGTCACTCTTGTTGAAGGTTCTTGAGGGCGAAGATGAGCAAACCATCGGCACCCAGCTCCGTCTTTTTCAGCAACGGGTTCTGCCTGATCTGAGCGGCAACATCAAATGCGGTAACTCACTGATTAGCAATGATTTTTATGACCATCAACGGTCTTTCTTTGCTGATGAAGAAGTGCTTCACCGGCTCAACGTATTCGATTGGGAAGCAGAATTCAGCTCAATAATGGAGGAGGGCGGTTTCGATGTGGTAATCGGAAATCCACCCTATGTCAGGCAAGAAGGGTTAAAAGAGGCTAAACACTATTTTAAGACGCACTATGCGAGCTATCACGGCATGGCGGATCTGTACGTCTATTTCGTTGAAAAAGGTATCTCTCTTTTGAAAGAAGGTGGTCTCTTTTCCTATATTGTCGCCAACAAGTGGCTCCGCGCCAACTACGGTACCGCGTTGAGACGCTGGCTCAAGACGCACTGTATTGAACAGATAATCGATTTTGGTGATCTGCCGGTATTTTCCCAAGCCACGACCTACCCCTGTATTCTGGTGGTTGGAAAGCGGCCGCCACGGCCAACCTTTGCCGCCGCAAGGCTGATGCGTTTGCCCGTTCAAAACCTTGCGGATCATATCAACAATCACCGGTATGACGTCCGCCAAGGATCGCTCAGCGACGCGGGCTGGGCGCTGGTGAGCCGGGATAAACAGGATTTGCTGGACAAACTATATGAGGTGGGAATTCCCCTCAGTGAATATGTCGGAGGGAAAATTTATTACGGTATTAAAACCGGCTTAAACGAAGCCTTCGTGATCAGCGAGCAGATGAGGGATCACCTGATCACGCAAGACCCGGCAAGTGCGCAGATTATCAAACCGTTTCTGGCCGGGCGTGATATAAAACGGTATCAAGCCCTGTCAACCGTTAAGTATTTGATTCTTTTTCCTCGGGGGTTTACCACTGTCCGATGCCCGCATGAACGACAATGGCAGTGGCTCAAAGAGCAGTATCCGGCCATAGCCGATCACCTTGCGCAGTTTGAAGAGAAGGCCACGCTCCGCTATGACAAGGGTGATTATTGGTGGGAATTACGCGCATGCGACTACTACCGTGAATTTGAAAAGCCGAAAATACTCTATCCTGACATATCGGAACGAGGAAGTTTTTCGTTAGATAGAGAGGGCGGAAAATATTTTGCAAACACAGCCTATATGATTCCTAACTCTGAATTTTACCTTTTGGGAGTCCTCAATTCCTCGCTCATTCATTCATATTATAAAAACGTTTTGTCCGTATATCGTGGGGGATACTTACGATTTTTTGATCAGTACGTAAAACTGACACCCATAAAAGCTCTTTCATTGAAAAGCAGTTTTGGGTCTATTCAGCATAATGATATAGAGGAAAACGTCGAACACATGCTCGACCTGCAACAACGTTTTGCCGTGGTCAAGACCCGACATGATAAAGCCGTTCTATCCCGTGCCATCGGTGCCGCCGATAGCCGCATCGACCGTTTGGTATACGAACTCTATGGTCTAACTGAAAAAGAAATCCATATTGTTGAAGAGGCCGGCAGCTAATTATGCCTGTTCTCCCAGGGCCTTGATATGATCCGGGATGCGCTCGTTGTCGCCGTACATGAAGTGGTTGTGCATGGTCTCGGAAAAGCGACTGGCCTCGGGGGTGCGGCCCACCGCATGGCTCTCTGGTGAGCGTCAATACGGCATAATAAAAATGAGAGGATTTCACCTTAACTCTGCCGCTACACTGTCCAACAAACAGAAACCACCTCAGAATTCATCATATTTACTTATTATATTTTTCGGCTAATCTTAATCCTAACATGATATAGCTCCGCAAATGGAGTAAAATCTGAAAAGTTGGGCTCAGTTCAATCTTCCGGTATAATTAATGGGATGACGTCCCGTCTGTGTTTGCGGTAGATGGCAAAATCACGATCAATCGTACAGATAACGCTTTCAGATATTTGCTCCGAAAGTCTGACCAGACATGCGTCGGCAAACGACATCGGCACAGTGCGATACTTTTCCATAAGTTTTCGTATTGATGATGCTTCCGCCTGCGGATCAAAGGGAAAAACGATTAGTTCTCGTTCGATTAATTGCACAATGCGAGTTGGTCCGTTGGCGCTCTTACGGAGTAAAAAACATGTTTCAGATATGACTGATTCGCACGAGATGAATGGTGGAGTAATAAGGGAAAATTGAGTTTTGGCCCACTGATGGTGGGCGTCACTTTTGTTGATAAATGCGACCAAGGGCCCGGTGTCGACAATGACCCGCTTGCGGTTCACGCTCCGTAACCCTCTAAATAGGCTTTGTTCGCGGAAAGATCGGCTGGGGCTTCGACACTACCCGCCAGGTCTTGAGCGAGATCATAAATAGATGCACCACGGACCCCCGCTTCTTGTGAAAAATAATTTTGCAGTGCGAGTCGGACGATTTCAGATTTACTTAAGCCCTTTTGTTTTGCATACCTGTTGAGCCGTGTATGCAACAATTCCGGTACTTTCAATGTAAGTGTGTGCATGACCACCTCATTGGTATTATTAAAGTTACTAAATGGTAATACCTTTGCTGGGCTAAGGCAAGAACCAACATTTTTTGTTCAGTAATCAGAATGAGACCATCCACCCATATTGAGCGATTTGTCGAAACCTTCGGCAATTGACTCGATACATATAAACAGCATATAACGACACTGAGGGGCGAAGCGAGCTATTGGACCTGTTATATGAGCAACAAAGAGGGTGGGCAAAAAGGCCAAGGCCATAGTACACGTTTGCCATACGGATTACGCCTGCTCTCCCAGTGCCTTGATATGATCCGGGATGCGCTCGTTGTCGCCGTACATGAAGTGATTTTGCATGGTCTCGGAAAAGCGGCTGGCCTCGGGTGTGCGGCCCACCGCCTCGGCCACTTCGCGAATATGGATGGGGGCGGCGCCGCAGCAGACGCCCAGGTAGCGGATATCCATTTCCCAGGCCTGCTCGGCAAAGGCACGAATCTCATAGCGGTTGCACAGCATCGGATCCAGCGCGGTGGGGAAGGGCCGACCGTGCGGTGACGGGCAGCTGCACCGGTTGTTGTCGGAGAGGTTGAAGATGGTCGGCTCTTTTTCGTGGGTGCGAAACGGCACCGGCAGGGCGGCCACCGGGCAGCTTAGCGCGGCGCGAATTTCGGCAAGATAGGGCAGCATGGTGGCGGGGCCGCGAAAGCAATTCATCCCCACCACGTCGGCCCCCCGTGCTTCCAGTTCCCTGCAGGTTTCAACGATTCCCACCCCATCCATCATGGTGTTGCCGGCCATCGGCGCCAGGGTCACCACTACCGGCACGTCCGCATCTCTCATCACCTCCAAGGCGGCATAGGCCTCACCTGCGAAGTAAAAGGTTTCGCCCACCAGAAAATCGGCCCCTTCCTCCATTGCCCAGCCCACCATCTCACCAAACATGGCACGCACTTCGCGCTGTTTGTCTGGATCATCCGGGGCCCAGATATTGGTATTGGAGATATTGCCCGCCATCATATCGCCGACCCGTGCATCCGCCACCTTTCTGGCAATGCGCAGGGCGGCCCGGTTGAGGGGTTCGAGCAGTTCTTCCTTGCCGATCACCCGCATTTTTTCCCGATGTCCGTTATAGGTGAAGGCGAGGGCCACATCGGAGCCGGCCCGCTGAAAATCACGATGCAGGTTCTCCAGCACATCCGGATATTCCAGCGCCACCTCCGGAACGTACGAGCCGGCGCTGACATAGCCGCGCCGCTCAAGCTCAAAGAGAAACCCTTCGGCAACGATCACCGCGCCGCTGTCCAGACGATCAAGCAGATTGGTCGAAATGGTCATGTATATCTTCGTGGTATGATGGCTGGGTAAGATGCCGGCACATGATGCCGACACTGATTCGCTCAGCAAACAGAAAATACGCTAAGAAAATGAAAGTGTAATCAGACTCCGTGATGATGCAAAGGGGCGATAGCTGATATGGTCGCAGATATCGATCATTCGCTTGGCTGCCTTGGTCTGATCGGTATCGGCATAGGTGTCGTGCAGGTAGATGATCTCGGCAATGCCGGATTGAATAATTACCTTGGTGCACTCGTTGCAGGGAAACAGGCTGACGTAGATCCGACAGTGGCGCAGATCGGTGGAGATGGCGTTGAGCACTGCGTTGAGCTCAGCGTGGCAGACATATGGGTACTTGGTGTTAAGATAATCGCCCTGACGCGCCCAGGGCAGTTCGTCATCGGAGCAGCCGATGGGAAAACCGTTGTAGCCGACGCCGACAATTTTGTTTTCCCGGCTGGCGATACAGGCCCCTACCTGGGTATTGGGGTCTTTGCTGCGTTGCGCCGAGAGCAGCGCCACCGCCATAAAATATTCGTCCCAACTCAGATAATCGGTACGTTTGGCAGCCGCCGTGTTCATGAAGCTGTGCCCGCGGCTTTGAATTTTCTCCGCTTGTCACGCCAGGTATTGCGCCCCGTGATCTGATTGATGAATCTGGTTAAGCCGGCTACGTAGAGCGATCCGGCACGTTCCGCGATGGAAAAATGAGTGGCGCCGGGCACGATATAATATTGTTTGTTTTTGGCGATACCGGCCAAGTGCAGAGCCTCTGTTTCAAGAGCTCCGACATATTCATCACGCTGGCCGTATATGATAAGCAGCGGAACATCCAGCTTTTTAAGCACTGCGTGCGGATCGATGGCAACCGATGGCGGTAGAGTGTATGCGGTGTGCGTGGTGCCTGCATCGCTAAGAAATGAATCCAGATCGATAACCGGGCTTTCCAGGATGATGCCGGTAACATTATCAGCCGCCTGCTGAATGAAGTGCAAGGCATGCAGGCTGCCGATAGATTGGCCCATCACGAAAAACGGCGCCGGGGTTTTGCCCGGATGGGTCAGGTCAATGGTTCGTGCCGCATTGTTTGATGGTGCATCAGAATCCGACTCACACCCGGGGTAGGCTAGAAAAGCGGTATTGATGTTCTCCGCGGCTAACTGCTTGATCAGTGGATAGTAGCTGTCCGACGGGCGGCAGTCAGCGGGAAACAGGGCAATAAGCGGGTTATCGTTGCCACTGTCGTGAAGCACACCGGTGAACCGTACATCCGGGCCGGCGGTAATGGTGAGACTGGTGAGGTGCTGGAGGTCCATCATATATCCAGGCTAATCGATGAATTGGGGGAAAGATTGGGGTGAGTGAGGGGACTCGAACCCCCGACCTTCTGGGCCACAACCAGATACTCTAACCTGCTGAGCTACACTCACCACCCGACTGGAAACCCTTACTTTTATGACATAAGAGCGCTGAGTGCAAGAAAAATCACGGGCCACTCAAGCAAGATCACGCTTGCAATGCATACACACTATCGCCCGCGCCTTGATTATCTCCGCGCAATGCGGACATTCTTTCTTGAAATTGCGCTCCAGCACATGGCTTGCCGCGTTGTTGGCCTCCATGCCGAGACCGGTATTGCGAAAGGTGTGGTTGCGGATGGCATCGACGCATGCAATATCATTCAACTCTTTCAGCAGGACCACCGCCCGTTGTCGACTGGCCAGCGTCGCGGCCTCATCAAGTAGTACGCGCAGCAGCGGGGCCATGTTTTTATCGGCTACGGCGGTGTCAAACTGGGCAACGGCGGCCTTTTCTTCCTGAAAACGCTTGTTCTGACTTTCCACCTCCGCCAGATCGATGATGCTGCCCTTGAAGGCATCGGCGGTACCCACCATCATCACGTTGGATTCGTTGCTGCCGGGAATGCGCATATACCGATACGATGAGTTGTGGCCAAATTGCTCCTCGATCTGTTTCCAGCCGTTGACAAAAACCTTGCATTCGTCGTTGAGGCAGATGTAGAGCACCTCGGACCCCCAGCCGAGCCCGTCGCCCACGTGGACAGGCGGCGCCTCGCAAACGCTGAGTTCCGTCTCACAATAGGGACAGGTGGGGATATTTTCAAAAAATCTGCGGTAATCTGTAGCCATAATTCATTCACACAATAGAGATTACAAGCGCTTATTTGCGCTCAAAAAAAAGTGCTATTTGTGCAAGATTTTAGTCATCTTTGTAACCGATGTCACTGAGAGCGGTATCGATTGAGCGTGCCTGCTGCATCTTTTTTCGTAAGAATTTATCACCGATCGTCGTGGTGTTGCGATCGATAAGATCGGTGAGCTCATCGATTCGCTTTTCACCGGCCAGTTCAGCAATCTGCGTAAGATTTTCAATGAATTGGTCGACGACTTTTTGCCCCGCCCCTCCCGCCGCCATAATTTCCGCGTAGGTGCGGGCCCGCTGGTTATGCACCCGGGCCATGGAAAGCACCGAATATAGGGAGGTGAGGGTCGAGTGACGATCCAGTTCTTCCGCCTCGATACCGAGTTGGGGAAGACACATGGCCAACGCAACCGAAAGCGAGGTCGGCAGCTTCTGGCACATGCCCATAAGCAGGTCGTGTTGGTCGGCGCTGTCGTTGTGTATTTCAGCCCCGAACTTGTAGAGAAACGACTCAAATTCGTTGCACAACCGGCCGCTGCGGGGGGTGCGCACCACCGCCACGTTCTTGTCTTTCATGGTCGCCGCCTGTGGCCCCCAGAGATTGTGCACCAGCATCACCTCGACCCCGTCGGTACACCTTTCAAGGGCGGCGGCAAGCGGCGCCCGTGCTTCGCCCGCCAGGATAATGAGGGCCTGGCCATCGCGCAAAAGCGGGGCATAGCGGTTGATTGTTTCGGTGGTGGCCGATATCGGAACGCAGATGGCGACGACATCGACGGTGCCGATCATGTCTTCCGGAGCAATCGCCGAGCTGCGACCGGTGATGATCGTTTCATAGCCGTCACTGCGCAATTGCTCGGCAAACCATTGGCTCATCTGGCCGGAACCAATAAAGCCAAACGATTTGATATGTTTGGCCCGCATATCGACACGGGGAAACGAACCGAGTATCTTCAGACAGCCGGGTTGCTGAATCACCTTGTTTTCGATATTGGTAAGGGCCTCGGCCATCAGAGGATGGTCGCGGTGACCTTCGGCCTCCAGGTAAATCTGCAGTTTCTGTGTTTTGACATCGTTTTCCGAGTGCAGATTGATAATACTGATACCACGTTTGGTAAATTCATTAAGGGTGTCCACTAACAGTCCCACCCGATCCGCCAGTGGCACCGTGATGATCGAGGTGGCGTCGTAGCCGGTATGCTGATGGGGGGTATGAGCGAGAACGGCAAATCTGGTGCGATTGTGCGGCGCAATATCTCGCTGAACAATTTTCAGTCCATGGCTTTTGAGCAGCGGTTCCGAGTCGATGATGAGGTGCCGGGCATGACGTCCCCGTCTTGTTTCATCAATGGCGGTTTCAATGGAAGGCGTTGCAACCAGGGTGGCCTGGGGCAGGGTGGTGGCGAGAAAATCGTCGCACTGGCGTAAAACGGTGGTACGGGCAATAACCTTGGTTACCCCGCGCAGATCGACGTTGTCGTCAAGGGCGCCGATGGAGAGGTTGATGGGCACAACGACGTTGTCGTGCCAATACCCGGTGGTCAGTGCATCCATCAGCCGAAAGTAGTGCTTACCTTCACTCTCACGGGTATTGTAGACGGGGATGATGGCAAGATCCGCCTCCTTTTCCACAAATGAGCTCATGGCCTCACTGCTGTGGCCATACAGCACTACCTCCGCCTCCGGGCGGTAGATGCGGGCGGCGGCGGCACTGTCGGAACCGGCCGGACCCAGAGTTGCGATACGGGTCATAATAGACATATGGTGAGGGAAAAATATTCGACGGCTGCGACCGCCGGCTTCACGTAGCGCGGCACCATATCTTTTTTAGTGATGAAAGGCAAATTTCAGCAGAGATTCACAAAGGTTTTAGACGAGAGAGACGAGATCGATCGATTTATCGATGATGTTCGTAACTCGAATGGATTTTCCACGCAGATATCTCACCACACCACGATACCACCAAAAAATCCACGCTTCGGGCGTCCGAGCACTCCTCTTCCCAAACCACTCGCGGGCGCTCTGCGGGCAATGAGTATAGAGCGGCTCTATCATCATCAGGTGCAGGCAATTGATGCAATCGAGGCCGGCCACGATGTGCTGGTGGCTACTCCCACCGCCTCGGGTAAAAGCCTTATCTACAATATACCGGTGGCGAAGATGCTGCTGGAGAGAAAGGGGGGCCATGCCCTTTATCTTTTTCCTCTCAAGGCGCTGGCCCGTGATCAACAGCGGGTTATTGCACAACTTGCGGCAAACATGTCGCCTCACTGGAGAAATGAAGCGGTGGCCGGTGTCTACGACGGTGATACCTCCGCCTTACAACGCCGCCGACTGAGGGAAAACCCGCCGCCGGTGCTGATCTCGACGCCGGACATGATCCATGCCGGGATTCTCGCCCATCATCAGCTCTGGCGCTCCTTCATGACAGGGTTACGTTACGTGGTGCTTGACGAGGTGCACGGCTATCGAGGCCTGTTTGGCTCCCATATCGCCTGGGTGCTGCGCCGTCTGCTTCGCCTTGCCCGCCATTACGGCGCCGATCCGCGATTTATCATGCTCTCCGCAACCATCGGCAATCCGGCCCAGATGGGGGAAAAGCTGATCAGTAGACCAGTCCGGGTGATCACTACCAGCGGCGCCGCCGCCGGCGCCAAACATGTACTCTTCATCAACCCGATGGAAAACCCGGCCTACTCGGTCTGCACCCTGGTGCAACAGGCCATGGCACAAAGGATTCGGACAATCGTCTTTTCCAAATCTCGCAAACTCACCGAGCTGATCAGCATGTGGACGAAAAAACGTCTCGGTACGATGGCCGGGCGATTACGATCCTATCGGGCCGGATTCACCCCGGCGCAGCGCCGCGAGATCGAGTCTAAACTGGCGGACGGTGAGCTCCTTGCGGTAATTACCACCTCGGCACTGGAAATGGGCATCGATATCGGCCATCTCGATCTGTGCATCCTGGTGGGCTACCCCGGCTCCATCATGGCTACCTGGCAACGCGGCGGCAGGGTAGGGCGGCGTCAAACCACCTCGGCAATCATCATGGTTGCCGGCGAAGACGCCCTGGATCAATACTTTATGCGCCACCCCGATAATTTTTTCAAACGACGCCCGGAACATGGCGCCCTCAACCCCGAAAACGGCGCCATTATGGCCCAGCATCTGCTCTGCGCCGCAGCCGAGACGCCGCTTTCTCGCGACGAACCTTTAGTTTCGAAAAACCCGGCCGTCATCCGCACCCTGCGTGAACTTACCGCCAGTAAATTGCTTGTCGCCCCCAACAAGGATAAACGCTGGTTCAACCCGGAAACATATCCGCATAAAGATATCGATCTGCGCGGTGGCGGGCGGCTCTTTTCCATCATAGACGGGGCCAGCGGTGAGATTATCGGTGAAATCGAGTATGGTCGGGCGCTCAAGGAGACCCATCCCGGCGCCGTTTATCTGCATCAGGCCGTCACTCTGCTGGTCAATAAGCTCGATCTGGAGGCGGGTGAGGTGGTGGTCAACCAGAGCCGACTGCCGCACTACACCCGGCCGACCATCGACAAACACACCGAAATCATCGAGCGGCTGGATGATGCTGAGGTGTTGGGAACGATGGCCTCATACGGCCGCGTTCGGGTGCGGGAAAAGGTTACCGGCTTCCAGCAGGTGGAAATTCGCGGCGGCACGGTAATCGCGCAAAAAGCGCTTGATCTGCCCGAGCGGGAAATCGAAACGGAAGGTATGTGGATAACCATCTCAGCCCCGCACCAGGAGGAGATTGAAAAGCGCCGGATGCACTTTATGGGCGCCATTCACGGCCTTGAACACGCCATGATCGGTATGATGCCGCTCATTGTGTTGTGTGATCGCAACGATATCGGCGGTATCTGCTATCCCAGTCATGACCAGACCCAGGCGGCCACGATCTTCATCTACGACGGGTTTCAGGGCGGCGCCGGTCTCTGCCGTGAGGCCTTTGCCAGACTCTCCGAACTGCTCACCCATACCGGCGAAACGGTGGCGGGGTGCGCCTGTGACCACGGCTGCCCCAGTTGTGTTCATTCCCCAAAATGCGGCTCAGGCAACCGTCCTATCGATAAACAGGCAACCGCGCTGCTGCTCAACTTGATCGGGTGTTGAAAAATTGTGGGAAAAAGTTCCGAATCAGTACAGCTAAATATAAAAAGAACAAACAGTTAAGCGTCAAATAACGCCTTTCAACTTACCAAAATGAAACCTACGGCCAGAGCAGTGGTTTGTACATCCAGCCGATGACGCCGGTGGCGTGTTTGACCTTTAGCCAGCTGCCGCGTGATTCAAGCGTGGTAAGCACCACGCCGCGGTCGACGCTGGCGATAACGGCACTTTGCGTAGAGGGCTCGGCCCGCATATTGACGCTGGTTTCGCCATTGACGATAACGGTGTTATCATTAGTTACCAGTGAGTTGTGCACCCATCCTTCGTCGTTTTCAAAGTCCACCACCTGCAACCACTCGCCCTGGGTGGTTACTACCTTGAGCGGGTAACCGTCAAAGAGCTCCATTTTGATCGGGTAATTGGTGCCGGGGCCGCTGCGTACGTTGACCGCGTCTCCCGTGATGCTGACAAATTCGGCAGCGACGATTGATTGGATGAAGATCAGGGAAAAAAACATGCAACAGGCAAAGGAGGTGAAGCGTCTTGATGTCATTGGTCTCGTAATGTAATGGAATTTTGAAAGAGTAAAATTGTCCGATCCAACCAAACCGATAGTAACCATTACAATCGCGGTTCGTCAATCTCGATGGTATCTAAAAATCAAAACCGCAGACATGGTCTGGCACTGTCCATGGTAACCTGGCAGCCGATGGGCATGGCGATAAGACGGCCGTCATGACCGCAGGGAAATTTTCCCCAGACCGGGGTTTCGTAGGGCCTGGTCAGCTCAAGTACCCGCTCCCAGACAAATTCCTCAATATGAATTTTTGTGTTGTTGGCGCTTACTTCAGGGCCACTGAAATCTCCCAGGATAATCCCGCTGAGATTGGCAAACACACCTGTATAGGCAAGCTGGGTAAGCATCCGGTCAAGCCGGTACATCGGTTCGCCTACCTCTTCGAGAAACAAGATCGCACCGTGTTGGATTGGAAACCACTCCGTTCCCAGCAGGCTGAGCAGGCTGGTAAGGTTACCTCCCATACAGACGCCCGAAACTGGGGTACCGCCTCTGAGTATTTCCACCGGTTCTCTGATCAGGTTGAAAACGCCTTCCGTAATGCAGCGGTAGAGCCGTTCGTGAGCGGAACTGCTTAACTCGCTAAGTGTAGAGACAACCGGGCCATGCAGGGTGACGATTCCGGTTCGCTGGGTGATGACGTTGAGTAAGATCGAGATATCGGAAAAGCCGATCAGCCAGGTTGGGGTAGCGCTAATCAGATCAAAATCAAGATGAGGCAGCAGTCGCAGGGTACCGAAACCGCCGCGAGCGGCGATCACCGCCTTGATGGCGGGATCGCGCAGTACCCGGTGCAATTGTGCACATCTGGTTGTATCGTCGGCGGCCAGGTGGGAGTCTGAGGAGCTCGGGGTGGCTTCATTGATAACCTCAAATCCCATTTCGGTAAGAATGGCGCAACCCCGTGCCAGACGCTCCTGACTGGAAACGGGACCGGCTGGAGTAATAACGGCAATGGCGTCGCCCTTTTTGAGCGGCGGTGGAACTCGTGCAGGGCGATTCATTAATTCGTCAATCGCTGGTATATTATCTGTAATCCTTCCAGCGTCAGGTCGGGTAGAACCTCATCGATGGCGGCGACGTAGGGTTTAAGAATCGATGCCATGCCGCCGGTTGCGTATACCACCGGGGTGAGATTGTCACGATTGTGCATCTCTGCCTTAAGCTGCTCAATGAGACCGGCAATCATCGTACCATACCCGTGCAACACCCCGCTTTTCATGGCGGAAACGGTACTCCGTCCAATAAATTCGGTGGGAGGTGTTGAAAAATCCACCTTGGGAAGCTTTGCCGCCCGCTGTGTCAGACTGTCCAGGGCAAGACTTAAGCCGGGAATGATAAGGCCGCCCAGATATCTGCATCCAACTGCAATACAGTCAAAGGTAATGGCGGTGCCAAAATCGATAATGATTACATTTTTAGCGCATCTAGTGTAGGCGCTGATCCCGTTCACCAGACGATCGGCGCCGACTTCGGCCGGATTTTCCAGATCCACTTCGATGAGACCGGCTACCGAATCTGCGGTAACATTAAGAGAGCTGAATTGATGCTGCCCGCCAAACAGTGATTGCATGCACTCTTTGTATACCGTATCCAGAGACGGCACTACGCTTGCCACAATGGCGCCGGAAAATAGCTTTGCATCAATGGCGGAAAGATTAAATAAATTATGATAGATTACCGCCAGTTCCGCGGCCGGACGTTCGCCATCAGACTTGATCCGCCATTGCGCAATCAGCCGATCGTGGGTAAACACCCCGGCCACGGTGTGCGTGTTGCCGATATCCACTGCAAGAAGGTTGCTCATAGATTGACCTCTGAATGATGGGAGTTCTACATACCATGAAACCGCTCCTGGTTACCACTACTTGCGAAACATTAGAAGATGCAAAAGCAATTGCCCGCGCCGTGCTTGCCCAAAAATGTGCTGCCTGCGTCCAGATTTCCGCCCCCGCAACCAGCATGTACTGGTGGAACGATGTTATTGCCGAAGAACCTGAATTCATCGTCACCATGAAAAGCGAAGCAAAGTGCTTTGATACACTCTGTCTTACCATTAAAGAGCATCACCGCTATGAGGTACCGGAGATAATCGCCACCGATATCGTTGCCGGCGATAAGGCGTATCTTCAATGGCTGGCGGAAACGTTGGCGGTGAATTCAGGTGAGTAAGAGAACAGGCTATAGACGCAGGCGCATCGGCGAGTATAAGTGTAGTTGCTGCCAGAAGAAAAAAGAGTTTTGCTGGATTTGTCCCTGTGGTTTTCAGATTTGTCCTGAATGTTTCCAGGAAAATGCGTGGGGTATCACCAATGGCCCTACCTGGATATGTCCAGACTGTGAGCGGGTAATGCGAATCTGAAGGAGAGCTTGAAGTTACCCATGCGATGGCTCCTCATTATCATGATGACTGTATTTTTCACTAACGGCGCCAGAGCTTCGTTGCTGATGAATGTGCCGGCCGAGGAAAAGGTGTTGCAGGTACATGGCGGCGCCGTTCAGGAACTGCACGCCGAGCGCTGGTATCGCCTGTTGGTCTGGAATGTTCTCAAGGGGACACGTCCCGGCTTGATGGGTGATTTGCGGCGGCTGAGCCGGGAAGCCGATCTGGTATTGCTGCAGGAGTCTCTGCTGGGCGGCGCCATGTATGATTTTTTCACAGAGCATGAATCAATACAGTGGACAACGGCGGTGAGCTATGAAAATTGGGAAAACAAGGCTACCGGTGTCACCATCGGCAGCCGCTGGCCGCCCGTGTGGCGCTCGTTTACCAGAAGCAAGGCTCGCGAGCCGCTGATCAAGACGCCAAAAATGATTGTCTACAACCGCTTTGCGATTACCGGACATGAACACGATTTGCTGGTCGCCAATATACATGGGATAAATTTTGTTTCAGCGACCTCCTTTGCCAGCCAGTTGAATCAGATGTCAGATGTGGTTGCTCATCATCTGGGGCCGCTCATCGTCGCCGGTGACTTCAACACCTACAACAATGCCCGGTGGGATCACCTCTACGGGTTTGCCGACCAGCACGAGCTTGAGCTGGTGGAATTCTCCGATGACCAGCGTTTTCTGAGGCTGGATTCAATTTTGGTGCGCGGCATAAGGGTTGAAGATGGGAAAATATTGTCCCGGGTCGATACATCCGATCATCGACCGCTGACCGTGCGGTTCTTTCTACCTGCTGATTGATGACGGGTAAACGCAACCCCAACACGCATGAGCAGAAGTGTTGGTAAACTATCAGGCTGCTTCTTTCTTTTAATGGCCAGTTGCGATGTATGATGTAATGAAATAGTATGGCCGCGCTTGAAACTCATCGACCTAAGAGATGATAGCATCGTCACAACTTGCAATTACTTCCTTACCTCATTCCAGCGAAAGCGGAAATCGAGTAATTATGGATTTCGGTTCAACTCCACCATGGCGGTAATTGGGGTTTTTACGAGTACATCGAAAATTGAAAACGGTAAAAATAGATGGCTGTATCCGTCCAGGAATATGATGAAAGCAAGATAAAGACGCTTAGTTCGCTGGATCACATCCGGCGGCGTCCGGGTATGTACATCGGGCGTCTCGGTGACGGTTCCCACCATGACGACGGCATCTATATTCTGCTTAAAGAGATCGTCGATAATGCCGTTGATGAGTTCATCATGGGGGCCGGTAAGCGCATCGATCTACACATCGAAGAAAATGGCGTCACCACGGTGCGCGACTATGGGCGTGGCATCCCGCTGGGAAAGCTTGTCGAATGCGTCTCGGTGATCAATACCGGCGCCAAGTATAACACCGATGTCTTTCAGTTTTCCGTCGGCCTGAACGGGGTCGGCACCAAGGCGGTGAATGCGCTTTCGGAGTGGTTCCGGGTGAGTGCCTTTCGTGAAGGCAGGTTTGCCCGGGCCGAGTTCAAGCAGGGGTTGCTTGTAAATCAGGAAAATGGTGAAACCAGCGAAAAAAACGGCACCCTTATCGAATTTTTGCCGGACCATGATATTTTCCCGGATTTCACCTATGATCCCAATTTTCTTGCCAAGCGTCTGTGGCGCTATGCCTATCTCAACGCCGGGCTGAAGATTCAGTTCAACAAAGAGATCTTTCATTCAAAAAACGGGCTTTTTGATCTATTGGCCGAAGAGTTGCAGGGTAATTATCTCTACGAGCCCATCTACTTTAAGGATCAATCCATCGAGTTTGCCTTTTCCCATACCGAGGCCTATGGCGATTCCTACTACTCGTTTGTCAACGGAACCTATACCAGCGAAGGGGGCACCCATCTTTCCGCCTTTCGGGAAGGGATTCTCAAGGGCATCAACGAGTTTTCCGGTAAAAAATTCATCAACAAGGATGTGCGCGACGGAATCGTCGGTACCCTGGCCATTAAACTAAAAGACCCGGTTTTTGAATCCCAAACCAAAAACAAGCTGGGCAATACCGAGGTGCGTTCCTGGATCGTTGCCGCGGTGAGGGATGCGGTTTCCACTGAATTATACAAGCATCCCGAAACCGCTGAAATCCTGCTCGATAAGATCACCAGAAATGAAAAGGTGAGAAAGGAGCTGCAGAGCGTGCGCAAAGAGGCGCGTGCCAAGGCCAAGAAGGTGGCCTTGAAGATCCCGCAGCTCAAAGACTGCAAGTATCACCCTTCTCGTAACAAGCCGTCCAAGCCGGGCCAGGAAAATATGATCTTCATCACGGAAGGGCGATCCGCCGCAGGCTCCATCGTCTCATCACGCGATCCCATGACCCAGGCGGTGTTTTCCCTCAAAGGCAAGCCCTTAAACGTGCTTGGCCAGTCCATGAGCCTGCTCTATAAAAACGAGGAGATGTACTCGCTGATGCAGGCCCTTGATATCGAGGAATCCATTGCCAACCTGCGTTACGACAAGATAATCCTGGCCACCGATGCGGACGTGGACGGCTTGCATATCAGAAATCTTCTGCTCACCTTCTTTCTGCACTATTTTGAACCGCTGGTGAAGCTTGGCTATATTCATATTCTGGAGACCCCCATCTACCGGGTTCGTACCAAGGCGGAGACGATTTACTGCTATTCTGAGCACGAGCGCGAACGGGCCGGCAAGAAACTGCAGGGTAGGGCGAAAGTTAAAAAACAGGTGGAAACCACCAGATTCAAAGGGTTGGGAGAGATCAATCCGCGTGAATTCAAGCAGTTTATCACTATCGATGATATGCGCCTTCGGCAGGTAAGCGTGGACAGCGTCAGCGAGGTGGTCAAGGTGCTCAGTTTTTATATGGGCAAGAATACCCCGGAGCGGCGCGACTACATCATGGAACATCTGATTTAGGTCGGCACAGGTGAACTGGCATATGGTGAGAGACGGCAGGATAGCATGAACGAACAGATGGGCAAACTGCACCGGTTGTTTGATTCCAACTTTCTGGAATATACCTCCTACGTTATCAAGGAACGGGCCATTCCCGCCATCGAAGATGGGCTCAAGCCGGTGCAGCGCCGTATTCTGCAGACCCTGCACAATATGGATGACGGTCGGTTTCACAAGGTGGCGAATGTGTCGGGGGACACCACCAAGCTTCATCCTCACGGTGAGGCTTCGATTTATGCGGCCCTGGTAAATCTTGCCAACAAGGGGTATCTGATCGAGCGGCAGGGGAATTTCGGCAACATCTTTACCGGTGATCAGGCCGCTGCCGCCCGCTATATCGAGTGTCGATTGTCGCCGCTGGCCCGCGAAGTTATGTTCAACAAGGATCTCACCACCTTCGTGGAATCCTACGATGGCCGCGCGCAGGAACCGGTGACCCTGCCCGCCAAGATACCCGTCCTGTTGCTGCAGGGCGCCGAAGGCATCGCGGTGGGCATGGCCACCCGCATCCTGCCCCATAATTTTCAGGAACTGCTCACTGCCCAAATCGCCATCCTCAAAGGCGAGGAGTTTGCCCTCTATCCAGATTTTATCCAGCGCGGCCAGATAGATGTCAACGATTATCGAAACGGTAACGGTAAGATACGCTGCCGGGCGAAAATGGTGGAAACGGATGAGAAGACCATTACCATCACCGAGATTCCGTTTGGTACTACCACCACTTCTTTGATTGAATCAATCGAGAAAAGTGCCCGGTCCGGCAAGATTAAAATTGCCTCCATCAACGATTTTACCGCCGAATCGGTGGAGATCGAGATAAAGCTTCCCCGCACTATCTACGCCAAAGAAACCATCCGTGCCCTCTACGCTTTTACCGATTGTGAAATCACCATCAATACCAACCTCACCCTGATCAGAGAAAACATGCCCGCGATCAGCAGTGTTGATGAGGTGGTGCGGTTCAATACGGAAAAGCTCGTCAATGATCTCACCAGAGAGCTGGAAATCGAATTGGAGCGCCTGTTGGCCAAACTCCACGCCCGCCTGCTGGAGCAGATTTTTATCGAGCAGCGACTCTATAAAGAGATTGAGGAACAAACCAGCTACAGCGATGTGGTGGCCACCGTCGAGCGTTCGTTGCAGCCGTTTCTTGAAGAGCTTGAACGACCGGTGATGAAGGAGGATATCGAGCGGCTGCTGGAGATCAGGATCAAGCGGATCTCGCGCTACGACATCGACCGGCAGGCCAGGGAAATCAGCACTATTCGCAAGGATATCGATGCCGTCAGGAAGAATCTGGCCGATGTTGTCGGCTACACCATTGATTATCTGCAAACCCTTCTCGATACATACGGCTCCTCGTTTGAGCGGCAAACGGAGATCACCTCTTTTTCAGAGGTGGTGGCCAGTGCCGTGGCCCTGTCCAATCTCATTGTCGGGTACGATCACGACAGCGGTTTCTTCGGAACCACCATCAAAGGTTCAGACACTGATGCAAGTTTTTCTTTTGCCTGTTCGGAGTACGATCGTATTCTGCTTATCTTTGCCGACGGCAGTTTTAAGGTGATCACCGCCCCGGAAAAGCTTTTTGTCGGCTCGGATCTGTGTTATGCCGGAATATTGAAAGAAGATGATATATTTAATGTAATATACCGTGATGGTGAGGAAAATATAACCTATGTAAAACGGTTCGGAGCCCCCAAATTCATCCTCGATAAAGAGTACCATCTCTTTCCCAGCCATGAACGATCGCGCATCCTGCTGATTTCCACCGGCGTCAACAAGCATGCCCGGGCATCGCTGGTTCCTGCCCGCCGGGCCAAGTCAAACATCGTGGAGATTGCCTTTGACGACCACCTCATCAAAAACAGCGGCGCCAAAGGCAAGCGGGTTTCCTCCCGGGTGGTGCGCCGGGTAATCGACACCACTGAAAGGGTGCTTAAAGAGCAGGGGAGTACGGAAAAAAAAGAGCCGGTTCAGGAGTGAGCAGGCGCCACGGCCCCACGCAGCGCATGCGGACCGGCATGGGTGATACGCAGGTTGACCAGTTCACCCGGAGAAAATTGGGTGTCGGTGGGGGCAATGTGGACAATATGATTGGTGCCTGTTCGTCCCATCAGACTATCTTGCCGGCTTGATTCAACCATCACTTCAACAATGTGGTCTATGTATTTCTGATTGTGTTCAAGGCTGATCTTTTCCTGGCGGTGTTGAAATGTACGGAGCCGTTCTGCTTTGATAGTTTCCTCCACCTTGTCGGGCATACTCTGCGCCGAGGTTCCGGCTCGATCGGAATACTTGAATGAAAAGGAGCCGTGAAAACGAGCCGATTCCAGCAAGGCCATGGTGTCGGCGAAATCGGTTTCGGTCTCACCGGGAAAACCCACAATAATATCGGTGGTGATGGCGATATCCGGTCGGGCAATTTTGAGTGTTTCCACCAGAGCAAGATACGCTTCGCGGCGATAGCGCCGATTCATCAGAGTGAGGATCCGGTTCGAGCCTGATTGAACCGGCAGGTGCAGGTGCGGGCACAGGGTTGGCAGTTCGGCAAAACATTGTATCAATTCGGGTGAGAGATCCTTAGGGTGCGAGGTGGTGAACCGAATTCTGCGCAATCCGGGAATCTTCGCAACATCGCGTACCAAGTGGGCAAAAGAGTAGGGCGATCCATCGGCGGTCACCGGGTTCGTGCTGCCGTATGAATTGACATTCTGGCCGAGCAGGGTGATCTCTTTGACGCCGCGTGCGACATGCTGCTCAATTTCATCAATAATGTCTTCTTTCGCCCGGCTTTGCTCGCGGCCTCTGGTGTAAGGTACCACGCAATAGGCGCAAAAGTTATTGCAACCCTGCATGATGGTAACGAAGCGACTCGCGGAGGGTGGCTGAGTTGAGGGGTGATCCGGTTCCGTTTCCGGGCTGACAATCTCAGGAATGGCAAAGTCTTCCAGGAGTTCTACAGCAACACGATTGCGGGGATCTTCGAGCAGCGAAGGCAATTGATACAATTGCTGGGTGCCTACCACCAGATCAACATGGGCCATGCGTTTGGTGATGGTATCGCCGAGTTGCTGGGCGACACAGCCGAGAACACAGATCTTTACATCCGGATGTTTTTCTTTGTGGGTGCGCAGTGAGCCCAGAAAGCTGAACATTTTCTGTTCCGCTTTGGCGCGTATGGCGCAGGTATTGAGCACAATCAGGTTGGCCTCGGAAATTTCCGGTGCGGGCCGGTAACCTTGCTGGGTAAGCAGTTGGGCAACGATCTCGCTGTCGCGTACATTCATCTGACAGCCAAACGTCTTAATGAAAAAACTTTGTGTATCCACTTAATTTATTATTTTATCGTTATGTCAATTGGTCTTTTCTGATAACTGGAGCAAGTCGTGTGAGCAGCTCCATAAGTTCTTGCAATTCGGTTTCGGCGCAGCGAATGCGAATCAATCCGGTGTCCGGTTCAACCGCGGAGATGATCGCCAGGTTATCGTATCCTTCAAGAATTGATTTGAGGAAATGAAAGGTGTGCGGTGCAATCCAATAGAAGGTTTCAACCATCGGCGCTACTGGGTTCACCTGATTCATAAGGGAACCTTGAAAAATGGCCTTTTCGCCCAACCGCATCGTTGCTCTAAAAATTTTATCCTGACAATATCAATCCGGCCTGTGGTAAAATTTTCCTCGCGCCTTGATCTTGAACGAAAATTCTCATTTTTCAAGGCTCCCATAAGATTTGCGAAGTTTTTACAACGCCATCAGACGGTAACATCACTGGTTATCCGTACCATGGTATTCTTGTTATTATGCAGGACCGGGTAGACATGTTCATTGAGAAACTCAACGGTCTGTTGGGATGCACGACCGGTAAATGCCCGGTAATCGGTGGTCATGTCACACAGTTCATCATAGGTGAACGGAATATTCTCATCATCGCCGAGCCGCTTCAGCAAATCGTTGTCTTTCGCCTCCTGTTTTACCTTTACCCCGGCCGCCACGGCGTGATGTTTAATTATCTCATGCATCTCCTGGCGACTTTTTCCCCTGCGAACCGCCTCCATGAGAATTTTTTCGGTGGCCATGAAAGGCAATTCCAGATTGAGTAGTCGCTCAATCTGTTTGTCGTAGACGACCATGCCCGATGAGATGTTGATATATAATCTCAATATTGCATCGGTTAACAAGAATGCCTGGGGGATATCCATGCGCCGGATTGCTGAATCATCCAGGCTTCGCTCAAGCCACTGGTTGGCATAGGTGGCGGCAGCGTTTGCCGGAAGGCCCATGAGCTTGCGGGCAAGCCCGGTCATCCGTTCAGAGCGCATGGGATTTCTTTTATACGCCATGGCGGACGAGCCGGTCTGGTTGGCCGCAAACGGTTCTTCAAGAATCTTGAGATTGGCGGATAAGCGAAGATCTACGCCAAATTTATGAGCAGTGGCGCCGATCCCGGCAAGAATTTCCAACAACTTCATGTCCAGTTTTCTGCTGTAGGTCTGACCGGTTACCGGCAAAACACGGGAAAACCCGAGTTTGTGTGCCACAAGTTTATCTAACTCCCTGACTTTGCCGTGATCATTGTCAAAAAGCTCCAGAAAGGTTGCCTGCGTGCCTACCGTACCTTTGGCGCCACGAGCTGCCTGCCTGTTGAGAAAATCATCGATTGAAGTGAGATCGATCAGCAAATCGTAAATGTAGAGGCACATCCGCTTGCCGATGGTGGTGGGCTGGGCCGGCTGATAGTGAGTATAGCCCAGGGTGGCCAGATCTCTGTGTGTATGTGCAAAAGTGGCAAGGCGCTCGATTGTATTGAGCAGATCGTTTTTGATGAGATGAAGTGCCTGTCTCTGGATGATCTGGTCGGTGTTGCATACCACAAACTGCGAAGTAGCTCCCAGATGGATAATTGGCGCAGCGGCAGGGCACTTGAGACCGAATTCGTAGACATGGGCCATCACGTCATGTCTGATCTGTGCTTCTTTATCTCTGGCGACCGCAAAATCGATATTGTCTACATTGCCACGCATCTCATCGAGCATCGCCGGAGTAATGAGATCCGTCAGCCCCAATTCATATTGAGCCTCGGCTAAAGCCAGCCAACATTTTCGCCAGGTTGAAAATTTAACCTGTTCAGAGAAGAGTCGTTGCATTTCGTCACTGGTATAGCGACTTACCAGCGGCTCTTGATAGCGATCCGTATCCATCTAATCTCCAGACTATCTGAATTTTATTTTCTAAGATACCGTATTTAGATATTTATGAAAGAAATCAATGGATCCATAAATCCCGGGAAAATTTGTATATATGTTTATGTCGCATAATATATATTATGTTAATTTATGCGATGAGATGCCAAAATGAGGTGATCGTGGTCGGTTTGTCCTACCAGATATCGATCACCTTGAGCTTCCAGCTTGCCCTGCCGTTAAAATGATCACGCATGTGAGAATAGACAATCCGACACGGCTCCGAAATATCTTTTGAACGAATCACGCTACCGAGATTAAACCCGATCAGCTCTACATTTCGAAATGTGCCACGTGCTTGTGCCCGAAAATGGCAATTGTTCTTGCCAAAATAGACTATTGAGATCAACCGGGCCTGACTATCTAAAAATTGTGGCCGTGGATTCGCCTCTCCCACTGGTTCAAGCAATGTAAGTGCCTTGAGCAGATCCGGTTCCAGTGCTTCGGATACCGGAAGTTCAATAGACTCCGGGCGAATCTTTTTTTCATCAGAATTTGGCGCCTGGTTGAATTGCTGGCAGGCCTGGGTGGTAAAATGTTTCCGAAATAATTCAAAATTATCCTCAGCTAATGAAAATCCCGCGGCCGCGCGGTGCCCGCCAAAACGTTCAAGCAGATGATCACATGCTGAAAGTGCCGCAAAAAGATCGAAATGTTCGGGCGCTCGACCAGAGCCTCGCAACAACTGCCCACCGGCACGATTACTGCAAACAAGCGATGGTACACCAAACATTTCGGTCAGCCGCGATGCGGTTATGCCAAGCAAACCATCGTGATAGTCACCTTTGATCACAATGCATTTACCATGTTCTACGTGTGTCTTGCTGATTATTTTTAAAGCATTTTCTAGATCAGCCGCACCAATCTGCCGGCGAGTATCATTGCAACTACTCAAAGATTTTGCGGTCTCGGCAACCAGCTGAAGATCGGTTGTGGTAAACAATGAAAAAGCGATTTCCGCCTTGCCGAGCCGTCCGGCGGCATTGATCGCCGGCGACATCTTAAATGATATACTTTCACCATCGATGTCTTGTCCTGAAATGGAAAGATACTCAAGCAGTGCGCTGATACCCGGCAGGGTTTCTGTTCGGTACGTCTCCAGCCCCGCCTTGCACAAAATGCGGTTCACCCCGGTGAGCGGCACAACATCAGCAATTGTTCCCAGGGCAACTAGACCGAGAAAATACTTAAGGTTAATCGTATTAATTATTGATTTATAGGTTAAATCATTGCGCAACCCACTTCTGATACCGGCCGCCAGGTAAAAGGCAAGGCCAACGCCCGCCAGATCATTGCGGGGAAATCGGCAGCCAATCTGTTTCGGGTTGATAACGGCATCGGCAGAGACCGGCGTTGATGATATCTGATGATGATCGGTTACGATCACCGAAAATCCACACTCCTGCGCCACTGTAATTTCCTGGTGATTGGCAATGCCGCAATCCACTGTGATCAGCAGTGCCCCCTTCCCCAGTTGCCTGGCAAATTTCTTAATTTTTTCGCAGTTTAGACCGTATCCGTCCGTTAATCTATTTGGGATATGCGCATGTACCTGCTTACCCACCGCCCTGAAGAAGTTCGCCAGCAATGCCGTTCCGGTAATGCCGTCTACATCATAATCGCCCCAAATCAGAATCGGCCGATTTTCATGCAGGGCGGCAATCACCAGTGCCACCGCCTTATCCATATCCTTAAACTGAAAAGGTTCCGGCAACTGGGTCAGGGTTGGATAAAGATAGTCTTGCAGCGCATCATCACCGGTTATTCCCAGGCGAGCCAAATGAATCGCTATGGCCGGGTGAAGATCCGTTGTGGAATGGATGTCCATCAGTTGTTTTTGGCCAGAAAAGATTCAACCGCACCAATCAATCCGTCACGGTCGGTTCGGTCAAACCATGTTACATCAGGTTCCTTGTTGAACCAGGTAAACTGTCTTTTGGCGTAATGTCTGGTGTCTCTGGCCAGCAGTTCAATGGTCTTGTCCATATCCCACCGGCCACTGATATGGTACACCATATGTCGATAGCCAAGCGCCTGCATGGATTTCAGCTCAGGTGTATATCCCATGTCCAGCAAGTGACGGACCTCATCTTCCAACCCATCTTCCATCATCTTGCTGGTTCGCTGGTTAATGCGCTCATACAGTATCGTTCGTTCACAACTCAGTGCACAGCAGAGAAAATTTGTAAGTATCCCGGTATCAGTGCAACCTTTATGCCGGTCATGATGGACTCGAATGGACGCCCCGGTAAGCTCAACAATTTCAAGTGCTCTGATAATCCGGCTGGTGTCGTTGGGATGGATGGATTCCGCCGCATCGTGATCTATCTTGGCAAGCCGACCATGTAAGGCTGCACTCCCCAGCCGCCGTACATCCTCTTGCAGTCTGGATCGAAGTGCGGGGTCGCTTGCCCCGTCTTCAAACAACCCGAAACGTATGGCTCGCAGGTAGAGCCCCGTTCCTCCCGCCAAGATCGGCAGCGCTCCCCGGTGGTGAATAGCATCGATGGCCGCGGTACAATCGCGGACAAAAGAGGCGGCATGATACATCTCATCCGGATTTACCACGTCGATAAGATGATGCGCAACCCGGCCTTGCTGGTGAGCAGTAGCCTTGGCGGTTCCGATATCCATGTGACGATATACCTGCATGGAATCGACACTGATGATCTCACCGTTAAAACGCTCCGCCAGCTCGATAGCGGCTGAAGTTTTGCCGACCCCCGTCGGCCCCATCACGGCGATAACCGGGTTCGTAATGGGTCGGCGCCGATGTGGGGGTGTTTCAATCAAAATGAATATGGTGCGCCAAGTTTTGCGAGCGCTTGGGGCCGATGCCGTCGACTCTCATAAGATCGTCCTGATCGGCAAATGGGCCTTCACGTAAGCGGGAGTTAATGATTTTTTCCGCTCGTTTCGGCCCGATGCCGGGGATGGTCTGCAACAACGCACTATCTGCCTGGTTAATGGGTATTTTTTTAAACCGAAACGGCGCCGTGATCGGCGGCACATCGCCCACATACGTATCGCTGCCTGCCTTCCGGATAACAAATCCGTTGTCCTGCCAATCAAGCACAAGTGGTTGCTCCGTTTCTTGTTCCGTCGGCGCATTGATCCAGGGATTATGCACAACCACTATGGTGATGGCAACGATCAGCAGAACAATCACTCGGCTGTCACGTGGCGGCTGGGATTTGTGGGTGTCCATTGGTGGATCAGGAGGTTTGCGCGATATAGTTTCTCATTGTATATGCATTTCTACAATACTCATGCACCGCTGCCAAGGTTCTGGCAATGTTGAAACACCACCAATCGCTGGAAGATTTCCAGCATTATCCGTTAACCGCTGAGTAAAAGGTATAAAGAATAGATACTTCATATTTTAATATAGTCTTGGTTGAGCCGGAAATACCACCCAATACCGGCTCCATTGCCAGGCTGTGCGGGGCCACCAATGCAATCCTGCATCTCGTTCATCCCCTTGGCTTTTCCATTACGGACAGGCAGCTGAAACGGGCCGGTCTGGACTATTGGCGCTTCGTCACCATCAGGCAGTGGCATAGCCTTGAAGAGTTTCTTGGCGCCCAGCCCGAACACCAGTTGAAATTTTTCACCACCAAGGTTGCCCGCCCCTACACCGAGGCTGTCTACAGGCCGGGCGATTTTCTTATTTTCGGCAAAGAAACCAAGGGCTTGCCCGAGTCGATCATCACCCTCTACGAAGAGCTGTGCTACACCCTGCCCATGGCCAACCCCAATATTAGAAGCCTCAATCTTGCAATGGCGACCGGTATTGTATTATATGAGGCGCTTCGTCAGCAACAAGGCTGAATAACGATGTAGCTACCATTAATTTTATGGAGATATTCATGACAGCATCGCGCGTCTTCAATTTCAATCCGGGCCCCTCCGCCCTGCCCCTGGATGTTCTCAAACAAACCTCCGTCGATGTAGTCAATTATCAGGAGACCGGCATCGGTGTTGCTGAAATGAGTCATCGTTCCGCCGAGTTTACCGGAATCATCCAAACGGCGGAAGCGCTACTGCGCGAATTATTGGGGATACCAAAAAACTACCATGTACTGTTCATGCAGGGCGGCGCTTCCTCGCAGTTCTTCATGGTTCCCATGAATCTGCTGTCTCCTGGCCAACGCGCGGCCTACCTCAATACCGGTACCTGGTCGAAAAAGGCAATCAAGGAAGCGAACGCTTTTGGTGAGATCGATGTTCCCTACTCCAGCGAGGATCAGCAATTCAACCGGGTACCGTTACATGATGAATATGCTGTTTCAACCGATACCCGGTACCTCTATTTTGTCTCCAACAATACCATTTACGGCACCCAGTTCGGTACTATGCCGGATAAAGGCGTGACCCTGGTGAGCGATATGTCATCAGATATACTGTCGCGGCCAATCGATGTCTCGCAATTCGGCATCATTTTCGCGGGAGCCCAGAAAAATCTCGGCCCGGCCGGGGTTACCGTGGTGATTATCCGCGATGATCTGTTGGACAAAGCACCTGACACCCTCCCCACCATGCTGCGCTATAAAACCCATGCCGATAAACAATCCATGTTCAATACACCGCCCTGTCTGGCAATTTATATGGTGGGCGAGGTATGCAAATGGCTGCAAAAACAGGGGGGGGTTGAGAAAATTGAGCAGGTCAACCGTGCCAAGGCGGCCAGTATCTATGAGCTGATCGACGAGGGTGAGTATTATCGCGGCCACGCCGAACCCGGCTCACGCTCCGTGATGAATATCGCCTTCAACCTGCCCAGCGCGGAGCTTGAGGCAAGATTTATCAAAGAAGCGGCCGCTCAGGGGCTGGTGGGACTCAAAGGTCATCGCTCCATCGGCGGCTGTCGCGCCTCCATGTACAATGCGTTTCCACCGGAAGGCGCAGACAAACTGGCTACATTCATGCGTGAGTTCAGAGCGGCGCATAAGCCCTGATTGGTTTTCAGGGACTAGATGGCGTCGCGGGTGGCTGATCGCTGATCGTGGCGAACGTGTTGGCCGCTGTACCAACTTGAGTATTTCGGCACACCCCTGTTTAAGTGCGACGAAATCTTCAACAGTATTTAGTCGTGAGCAAGTGTTCCGGCGATAAAGTCAACCATCTCAGAGACATATCTGTCGCCCCACCCGGCAGTATCGGCTGCGTTCAAGACGCTTTCCACCGATGGAGCGATGAAGCTCGAAGCGTGCAGGTCGCCGGCCATTTTCGTGTAATAGCCGACGTCTTTGCGGCCATTGCCGATGCTGAACGCAAGTTGTTCCGGCTTACCATCAACGGCCGCCGCCTTGATAAAGTCCATCATACCGGACTTATTGGGACCGGCAGCCATCACCTCATAGAGCATCTCACGGGTGAGTCCGGCACGATCGGCCATGGCAAAAGCCTCGGACATGGCGCAAGCGGTGGTCATGGCGAAAAAATTATTGATGATTTTCAAGGTATGTCCGGAGCCCACCGGCCCCACATAAAAAACATGTTCCCCAAGATCTTCCAGGATCGGTTTGACCCGTGCAAAATCCTCCGGGGTTCCTGCCGCCATGATATTTAACAGCCCGTCAACCGCATGGGCCGGCGTCCTGCCAAGAGGCGCATCCATCATGGCAGCTCCCTGATCCCGGCATGATGCTGCCAGAGCAGTGGTTGAGGAAGGCAGTGAGGTGCCGAAATCGATTACCAGCTGATGAGTGTCGAGGGTGCTCAGCACGCCGTTCTCCCCGCGCATAATTGCTTCCACGGAGTTCGAATTGTCCACGCAGAGCATCACGATCTCGCTTGCTGCCGTCACCTCACCGGGCGTCTGAAGTTCAACGGCGCCCTGTCCAACGGCGGCATCAATTGATGCCCGCTGACGGTGGGCGACAACATTCAGCGGATATCCCAGCGCTTGCAAACGCTGAACCATGGCCGATCCCATCAACCCCAGGCCGATAAAGCCAATCTTTGTCCGTCGATACTCATTCATTAAGATGCTCCGTGAGTGTCCATCATCAGTTACCGGTCGCCGTAAATCCTCAGGGCAAGCTCAGTGGCAGCCCTGGCCGACGCTCCCGAGATAAACGGTTCCCTGTTTTCTTGTACCGCGCTGATAAACTCTTCGATTACCGCCTGGTGTCCTGAGACGTCCTTCACGACCGCGCTCGCCCCCGCTGAATGAAGCGGCTGGTGGAGCTGACGGGAAGGGTTCTCCATTTCTCGAATATGCCATCCGGTGATCCGCCCATTAGTCATCAGGACCGTACCCCTTTCAGTGTGCATGGCCAGAGAAGGATCAAAGCCGGGATAGGCTACGGTTGAAGCGATGAAACTCCCCACCATTCCGTCGGCATGACGAAAAATCGCGACCCCATGATCTTCGACCTCGATGGTGTGTCCATAAGTTCCGGTAAAGGCAACAACCTCCTCCGGCATCCCGAAGAACCAGGTATAAAGATCAAGCTCATGGCAGGCCTGTTGCATAAAAGGACCACCTCCGTCCACCTTCCAGGTGCCCCGCCATTGCCCGGAATCATAGTACTCCTGGTCCCGCCAGCAGCGTACGGCAAAATCGGCGCAGTAGATGCGGCCAAATGATTTCGCCTCAAGCAGTTTTTTTATGCTCAGGTAGTCAGGGCTCAGACGATGTTGGTAGACGACCCCGAGTTTTACCTTGTGAGCGGCGCAGGCTCCAATCATCTGATCCATGTTGGCGGCGGTGATATCCAGGGGTTTTTCGGTCAGCACATGCTTTCCACGCGCGGCCGATGCGATTGCGCCCTCGTGATGGAGCCCGTTTGGCGTCGCTATAATGACGGCATCAAATTCTTTGCTAATCCTGGAAATATCGGTGGCAACCTCGATATGCGCGGGTATATGATCCGCCCCGGCGCCTGATCTGCTTACTACTCCGACAATTTCGGCGGCATCTATCTTTTTCATGGCCTGAAAATAGTTGCGGCTGATCATGCCGGAGCCGATAATAACAAAGGTAAAGGTCTTCCGCATTATTTTCTCCCGCCATGAAAGTTGTTCGACATGGCCTGTATCACGAGTTCCACCCACAAACAAACTCCACCGGATCAAAACTCGTTTTCCGTTACATCACATCTAGCGTATCGTGCTTGCCCCTTTGGCTTCCCGCCGGCACCGTTGAGTCGGCTGCAGAGGCTGCCATGCGTGGTTTTTCGCCCCTGAAGGTGCGCTTTTGCCAACAACTAATTCTATTTTGCATTCAAGATGATATTAATATATACTGTGCCTGCAACCATTTTCTGCAACACTCTTTCTCCAAGGAGGCGGGCACGCCATGGCACGACCAGCGCAAATTACCACGGAAATGGAGCAAGAAGCAATGCGCCTTGTTAAGCGCGCAAAGACCGCCAGAGAGCTCCGTACCGGACTCAGCGTCTTGCTCCCCAAGCAACATGGACTCACCAATGCCGGCACGGGTGAATCACTTGGCGTGAGTATCGCGACAATTCTCAGGATGCAAAAAGAGATTCGCCAACGAGTCGACGGCACTGCCGAGCAAAAAAGAAAGTGGGGTGGCAGACGCCGACAACTCATGACGGTTGAAGAAGAAAAAGCGTTTCTTGAACCATGGGTGGCCGAAGCGGAAAAAGGCGGCGTGTTGATTGTGCCACCGATCCATAAAGCACTTATACAAGCATGTGGGCGTACCATAGCTCCTTCTACCGTATATCGGTTACTCGCCCGGCATGGTTGGCGCAAGATTGCACCCGACACCTACCATCCAAAACGTGATGCGGCAGCGCAAGACGACTTTAAAAAAAATTCTGCCAAACAGTGGCGGAAGCAGCGGGGAAAAACACCACAGACTTACCGGTACGCGTAATGTTCCAGGACGAGGCTCGGTTTGGGAGGATAAACGACCCTCGTCGCTGCTGGGTGCCCTTTCCCATGCGGCCATTGGTTGCATCATCTTTGGTCAGGGAATACGTATACGCCTATGCCGGGGTAACACCGGCGGATGGCAGCCTTGATTGGATGGTGGGCTCATCAATGAAGACGGAGACCATGAATGTTTTTCTTGATCAAATAGCACGGAAGTATCCTCGGGAATTCATTATCATGGTATTCGATGGTGCTCCCTCGCATCGCTCTAAGGATCTGGAACTCCCCGCTAACATGGCGCTGGTTCGTTTACCACCGTATTCACCTGAGTTAAACCCGGCCGAGCGGCTCTGGGATGAGTTACGCGAGAAAGAATTTGCCAACAAACTATTTGATTGTCTTGATGCTGTCATCGCACAACTGGCGCTTGGCCTGTGGCGTATGGAAGACTCGCCAGAAGCACTCCAGTCTTTGACTGGTTGGAAATATATATTAAGCGCATCTTGAACGCAAAATTGAATAAGATGTGAGGGCACCTTGATTGTAACGTGGGTGAGCAACGCCTCTTTTCGGCGGTGAATCGCATCATAGAAACAAGGGGGTCAGATGCTTGTCAAAAAGATTTGCAAAGACATTTGTACCGATAATCTCCTGGTGATCGCTCAGGGCCTTTAGATAGGGATCACCCAGCTCCGCGGCAATCTTGAATCCGACATGTAACAATTGCCTGATGTTTTTGTCATACTCGGGACAGAGACGATCATGGCGGATGGCCCGGGCAACCCGCGGGCCGTGCCATCGGCTGAACGTTTCCGGAACCGGGAGCCGCTCTTTGTCAATGTCGATTACCGAAACGTAAGGAGCGCACAGTTCGTCAAATCTGACCCAGGCCCTTGAATAGATCTCTTTGACCAGATCAAGGGCGGATCCCCCTGCCTCGGCAAGCCCGATCAACTCCTCCAGCCAGGTGGTTCCCGCGGTTTTAAGGTGTATTCCTGCCTGATGCCGTTCCATGGCTTTGCGAATGACCGGGTAGATGGAGAACTTGTCGCTGCCGGTATGAACGCTTAATTTCAGATTTGCGGGCAGATTGAAACTACCGGCGGCATTGCGCAGCACGCAGATATGTTGATTGAATTCAGTGGCAAAAGAGGCAAGGTCTCCCTGATAGTCGACTCCTTTGTTGAACCTGCCGGTAAATTTTGGCGCTATTGTCTGAACGGGTACCCCGTAATCGCTGAGTGCGGCGAGGATAAACAACAATTCTTCCGGAGTCTGCGGGTCGGCGGTTTCATCCATGGAGACTTCGGTGATAAATTGGTCGGATCCCTTCTTGTTTTTAATGTAGAAATAGATATCAGCCGCGTGCTTGGTCGCAAAAAGGTATTTTTCCGCGACGTGGCGGAGCTTTTCTTTTGATATCGCAAGCGGTGCGGCGATTCCGTCAATCCATAATTCACCACACTGCTTTTCATATTTTCCAATAAACGTTGCCAGGTCGCGGTCATCGCCCCGCTCGCCGATGAAGTCGGCCACATCTATCGTAAAAAAGTCGCTATAATCAAGAAAGGCGTCAACGGTGGCCATACCGATATGATCAGCATCAACATGATATGCACCGGTATAGCCGCGACTCTCAACCGCCGCATCAGCCTCCCTGCGCACGTCAGCCTGGCTGGTTCCGACAATGGTATGTTCGCGGTACGATTTATTCCAGACAATGGCGATATTCACTCCTCTTTGTTGTGCCGTGATGAGCGCATCAAGTTGAGCCCTACCCTGTCGACCGAATCGATCGCCGGTTCCGAATGAAAATTTTTCAAGCCTCATTGCCGTGGTATCCGTTGAAATAGTTTATTTCAGGCGCCGCTCCGCGTACAAAAATTGGAGGCCGTATTTACTTACGGGGCCTATGCAGTGCACCGAGGAGACCCAACGATCAGCCAATGCATCAGAGCGAGATTTTTGCGGCACCATCATAACGTTTTTCCTCGCACTTCCCAGGTGAGGCTTGCTTGGGAACAGTGGACAACCGTTCTCGACAGCACCGGACGGAGCAGCGGCACCGATGGCTGCTTTCATTTCGCGCCGGTCATCGCAAAGTAGTTGACGGCGTTATGGTAACAGATATCCTGAATGGTCGAGCCCACCAGCTCAAAATCGCCGGGAAGCTCCCCGTTTTCCATGTCGGTACCGAACAGGTTGCAGAGCACCCGCCTGAAATACTCGTGACGGGGATAGGAGAGAAAACTCCTCGAATCGGTAAGCATGCCCACGAACCTTGAGAGCAAGCCCATATTTGAAAGGGCGTTGAGGTGCCGCTCCATACCGTCCTTCTGGTCATTGAACCACCATCCCGAGCCGAACTGCATTTTACCGGGGACACTGCCGTCCTGGAAATTTCCGATCATGGTCGCGATCATTTCATTGTCGCGCGGGTTGAGGATATAGAGGATGGTTCTGGCGAGCTTTCCCCGGGCCTCCAGGCTATCAAGCATGGCGGCAAGAGCCTTACCCATAGGAAAATCACCGATTGAGTCGTAGCCGGTGTCCGGGCCGAGTGCCGTGAAAGCCCTGCTGTTGGTGTTTCTCAAAGCACCGAAATGGTACTGCTGGGTCCAGCCTCGCTCATAGTCCATGATGCCGAACTCGATCAGCATGGCCGATTTAAACTGCAGCTTTTGTTCTACCGTAATTTCCCGGCCGGATCTGATCCTGGCAAAGGCACCGGCAACCTGGTCGCCGGTGAACGCGACCGCGGAGGGCTGCTCAAGGCCATGGTCGGAGAGTCGGCAGCCCATGGCATGAAAGTAGCTGTGACGCGCATGCAGAGACTCGAGAAATTCCGCGTAGTTGCTTATATGCACATCAGCCGCCTGCGCCAGCCTGTCGACGTATAGGTTAAAAGCGGCCGGATCCTCCACCGCCATTGCCTTGTCGGGTCTGAAGGCGGGGAGAACGTCTATGGTGAAGCTTGCATCGGCGGCGATTGTCCGGTGGTGCTCAAGCGAGTCCACCGGGTCGTCCGTGGTACAGATAACCTTGACATTCATCCGCTCGAGGATCGCCCGGGCGCTGAAGCCGTCCTCTTGGAGCAGTTCTGAGCACCGTCGGTATATGTGTTCACCAGAGTGTTCATTAAGCAGCGTGGTGATGCCGAATGGTTTTTTCAACTCCAGGTGGGTCCAGTGATACAGCGGATTGCGCAGGGTCTTGGGAACGGTAACCGCCCAAGCCATGAATTTTTCCTTATCAGAAGCCGTGCCGGTAATCCGGTTTTCATCCACTCCGTTGGCCCGCATTGCCCGCCATTTGTAATGATCCCCATTGAGCCAGATGGCGGTAAGGTTGGTAAACACCTTGTTGTTGGCGATCTCTTCGACGGGCAGGTGACAGTGATAGTCGAAGATCGGCATGGGGCCGGCGAACTCATGATAAAGCCGGCGCGCACTTTCGTTGTGCAGGAGGAAATCATCTGAAAGAAAGGGTTTCATGGGGTGCTCCCGACTTAAATAATTAGTGCAGGCGATGCAGAATTTCACCGGCTTGTTCGACAAAAAGGATGCCCTCCTGCTCACGATTACGGTAATCATCCGGGTTGATTGCATTCGGATCCAGATATCCCAGGTTGATTGTGCGGCACATTTCTTCGGGGATGCCCGAGGCGAGGATAACCTCGATCCGTGGTCGCTCAACGCCGTCAATCATGGCTCCAATGCCGCGCACATGGGTGGAGTGCGCCAACACGGCCCGGGGAATGTCGGCGAAGGTATCCATCCGGGTCAGGAAATAATCTCTCACATGGTAGCCGATCCGCTCCATGTGGTGGCCCCATGTTCTTGATATCTGCGTTATATGCGGAGCATAAATGATCAATCTGCCACCGTCGGCAACTACCTGTTCAAGCTTGTACATCACCTTGCCACCGGTCCAGATTTCATCGTACATGGAAGGGCAGATTCCGAATACGGTATGGTAGGGACGCTCGGTAACGATAATATGGACTTTTGCTGAAACATCCGCCGCGCGCGCCCAAGCCTCTTTGACATCGCCCGCGAATAGTCCGTGCAACTCATTTTGATTTTTAACCACCATCGCCAGGCACTGCACCTCGATTTCGACAAACCGCATGGCTCGATCAATCACTTCACGCACCGGGGTATTTTTGATTCCGATGGTGCCCGGACAGGTAACCACCGCTCCCAGCCAGTGGAAAAAATGGAGAAATTCACCGCCGGATATGCCGGGAAACAAATACTTGGCACCGCCTGAAAAACCGACCACCTCGTGGGGAAATACCGGCCCGATTACAAGGATCATGTCGTAGTTAAAGACAGCCCGGTTGATATCAACCGGCACCCGTTCTTTGAGTCTGCCCCGGGAAAGCTCGGCGGTCTCCTGCTCGCCAATCCAGCCGATGCGCGCCAGAGTATCCTCCCGGTCCCAGCGATGGTTCAGAAAATGGGAGTTGGCGAAAACAGTTCTTTTCTGCTCGGCGCACACCCCATATAGCGCAAGAATCGCTTCATCGCTCAACGGAGTATGAGTGCCGAGGGCCACCATGTAGTCAATACGGGCGGCGGCTTCACCGAGGTATTTTTGAACCAGCCTTACCATCCGGGGCAATGGGCAGGTTCGGGTGGCGTCCGGCGTCAGAACCAGAATCTTCTTATCAGCCACCAGCTCGGGAGTATAGGCTTGTTCCACGATGGCATCGATTTCCCACTCTGTCAGTGCGTGCATCACAGCCTGGCCGGTAGGTGTATTATTTTAGATGTTATGGATCAGATAGCCGCCGTCAACCGGTATGGAGACCCCGGTAATGAACCCCGACGCCTTGTTGTTGGCCAGAAATACCGTTGCGCCGGCAAGCTCTTGCACTGCTCCGAACCGCTTAAAGGGGGTTCGGTTGATTACCGCCCTGCCCCGCTCGGTATAGTCGCCGCTCTTTTTATCGATCAGCAGTGATTTGTTTTGCTTACCAAGAAAAAAGCCCGGAGCGATCGCGTTTACCCGGATGTGATGGGCGGCAAATTCATTGGCGGCGGCCATGGTCAGGTTCAACACCGCCGATTTTGCCGCATCATATGCCCAGACACCTGACAGGGGGGTGTACGAGGTCATTGAGGTGAGGTTGATAATCGACCCGGGAACGGATCGCTCAATCCAGTGCCGGCAAAAGACCTTGGTCGGAACCACCAGCCCGGCGATGAGGTTGAGATTGACAACCTCCGTGAACTCCTTGATCTCAATATCTATAAAACTGCGCTTACCACGATTGCCGCCGACACCGTTAACCAGAATCTCAGGCATGGTAAAGTGTTCGGTAGCCGCGGAGAGCGCCCGCTCCACGTCGTCCTCGTCACCGGCATCAACTACGGCGGTGGAGAGCCTCGTGCTAAGATCGTCGTTGTCGCGGTATCGTTTTAAAAAGTGTTCAAGTGATTTATCGGTTCTGCTCCAGACAACGACATTGGCCCCGGCCCTCAATAAGGCATCGGACATGACGGTTCCAATGGCCCCCGCCCCACCGGAGACGACCGCGGTACGCCCGGTAAGACTGAACATCTCTTCAAGGTACTCCATACTCTTCCCCTGCTGTGTACTCGGCCTTTTTTTCGTAATCCTGATGAATTCGTAAAAAACTGGAAATCGTCACTATTGGTTCTTTATGGGTACGATTAAACCTATTCATTTCAGCACGTTATGGATTCCGAAACGCGTCTGTCATGACGCAAAACGGACATCTGGTGAAGTCGCCCCGCAATCGAGTTCGTTCTCGTCAGGATGGGAAGCCCTCGGCGCCCTGGGCAAACAGTTTCCGGCACCGCCTGAAATGACTTTATTCGCCCAACGAACATACAAATCCTAGGATATCGATTCCACGGTGTCAAGAATTTTGTTTTGTCCAATAATTTCGTTTTCCCACATATCTTTATGATGTAACGAGAAATATCTACAATGAAAATGGTGTGAAAGACGACCTTCAGACCGTGTGCAGGGAAAATTAACAATTGACATCACATAATAATTACGACATTAATTTTGCCATCGAATTAATTCAACCATCACTTCACCAGCGATGTTTGTTGCCAACCGAGATCTCATGCGGGCGATCAATCGGTTCGCCATACTGCACACCATTCGCGACGCCGAATCAATCTCCCGGATTGACATTTCCCACGCAACCGGACTGAGCCGGTCAACGGTAACCGGAATTACCGCCGAGCTCCTGCGGGAGGGAATGGTGCGTGAGCACGATCGGGCAAAATCAGAGGGCGGCAGGCGGCCGGTCCCGCTCTCTCTGAACCCTGACGGGGCCTATACCGTAGGAGTCCATCTCTCGGTTAATCGGATTACCGTTGTCCTCATGAACCTGCAGGCGGCAATCATCAATTCATATTCAGAGCTGCTCGACCCTGGTAATCTTGCCGTAGAACCGGTTGTAGAGAAACTTGTCCAGGCGGTTCGGTCCTGTCTGTGGGATTCAAATTACTCCAGAACGAAAATCTCAGGCATCGGAATCGCCCTTCCCGGTCTGATCGAATCGCGCCGGGGCTATATCTATTACATCCCGAATTATGGGTGGAAAGATGTCAACCTCGCCGAACGTCTCACGCAACGGTTGAAGACCCCCGTTTATGTTGAAAACAGCGCCAATACCCTGGTAGTATTTGAGCAGTGGTTCGGATTTGGACGCGGTGTGGATAATTTCGTACTGGTCACCACCGAACATGGCATCGGTATGGGCATGGTCTTTGACGGCAAGATATATCGTGGCAATCGGGGCATTGCCGGAGAGCTTGGCCATATGGTCATCGACAGCGACGGTCCGCTCTGCAGGTGCGGTGAACGAGGATGTCTCGAGGCGATATGCGGCAACAATGCAATTCTGCGGGACAGCGAAGCCGAGTTACGCAACGGGACGTGGGCCCGCATACAAGAAGGTCCACTGAGAATTGAAGAAGTGCTGGAGGTTGCCCGGCGTGGAAACGAGGCGCTCAGAGCGATCTACCGGCGCGTCGGGGAGAAACTTGGGATAGCCTTGAACAGTCTCCACACTCTGCTCGATCCGGAAAATATCATCATATCCGGCAAAGGGGTGCTGGCCGGAGAGTTACTCTTTCCTTATATGATGAGAACCCTCCATCAAGGTATCTCTTTTGATGAACCGTCACCGACCAGGCTGCTGATTCAACAGTGGGAGCCGACGAATTACGCCCGCGGCGCCGGTGCTTTAGTGCTCCAGGAGATTTATAATTCGCCGGCAAACAGAATCGTCCCGATGCTGTAATGATCCGGGCACTGGCACGCAACCCCGGAAAAAATCATAAAATGTCAATAGTAAAGCAAGATAACGCGGAAAAAGAGAAAATAGGTAAAGGCCGGGAGCGCTATCTCACGCACACAGACACCTTGATGATGGTGGTTATCGATTTGAGCGATGGGCCGACTCAAGAACCTGACCCTCCTCACTCGCACCCCCATGAGCAAGTGAGCTATGTGGCGGCGGGAAGGATCATGGTGCATATCGGGAACACCGAACAGGAACTGGGTCCGGGCGACATGTTTACCGTTTCGCCTGATGTTGAACACACTATCATGCTGTTGACAACACATGTACGACTCATTGACTGTTTTACACCACTGCGCGAAGACTTGTTAAGGCCATGACCGATCACGATGGTTTCGACATCGACACCCCCATGGCTCACCCAGGCTGACTGGCCCGCCCGGCTGTATTTTTACATGAGGTTGTTGTCTGAACGGAGCAATGGTGCTCTTTTCAGTGTTCATTCATCACCAACCAGATGACCAGGAGGAGAACCATGAAGAGAAAAACCACAGGATCAATTGTCGCAGGTCTGCTGTTTCTGATGATTGCCTTTCCAGTCTTCGGCACCGGCAAGGTATTTCGCAGCGCCGATACCCACGCCGAAGATTACCCAACCGTGCAGGCGGTCATGCACATGAGTGATCTGCTTGAACAGTGGACCGACGGTCAGATGAGCATAAAAATTTACCCGGGCCGCCAGCTTGGCGAAGAAAAAGCCACTATAGAGCAGACCATTGCCGGGGCCATTGATCTCAACCGTGTCAATCTCGCGCCCCTGAATTCCATCATCCCGGAAACCGCTATCCCCGCCCTTCCCTACATCTTCCGTTCAACCGAGCACATGCACAAGGTTATGGATGGTGAGATCGGCCGGGAGATTCTCGATGCGATGATCCCCCACGGTCTTGTTGGCCTTGCTTTTTATGACTCGGGAGCGCGCTCTTTCTACAATTCCAAGCGTCCTATCATGTCGCCCGCCGATATGGAGGGAATGAAAATCAGGGTACAGAATTCAGATCTTTTCGTGGCGACCATGGAGGCGCTCGGCGCAAATGCGACGCCGATGGAGTTCGGTCAGGTGTATGAAGCGCTCAAGACCGGTGTTATCGACGGCGCTGAAAATAACTGGCCCTCCTACGAGTCAACCCGTCATTTTGAGGTTGCCACCCATTACTCACTGGATCAACATTCCATGTCACCTGAAGTTCTGGTCATGTCCAAGAAATCGTGGGACAAGCTGAGCGCGGAAGAACAGGAGATGATCCGCAAAGCCGCCGTTGAATCAGTCCAGGTGATGCGGGATCTGTGGAACGAGAGAGTTGAAAAATCAAAGAAAATCGTCATGGAAAACGGCAATGAGGTAATCGAGGAGATCGACAAGCAGCCGTTCATCGATGCCATGGGCCCGGTCTACGAGCGCTTTGCCAATACGCCGGAACTCAAGGACATGGTTAAGCGCATCCAGGCGGTCGAATAACCAGTTCTCTTATATTGTCATTTAAATAGCAGGATTCTGGTAACCGGATCGGCCCGCTGGGACCCTTGCCGTCCAGTGGGCCGCCTTTCAACGAAATGTCACTATTTCTGATTTTCTCCTCATTTAACCGGACCATTGCCCGGGCATGCCTGTGGTTCAGCGGCATCGGCCTGGTGCTGATGACGGTGGTCATTGGCTGGCAGGTATTTGCCAGGTATATCCTCAATGACACCCCCCACTGGTCCGAGCGGTTCTGCCTGCTGTTGATGATCTACTTTATCCTGTTCGCCGCAGCCGCCGGGGTTCGCGATGGAACTCATATCGGGCTGGTGGTGGTCAAGCAGAGGCTGCCCGACATCCCCCGGAAAATCGTCCAGGTTACCAGCTGTTTCATCGTTCTGGCCTTCGGGGTGGGGATGGTCTGGTATGGAACGGACATGGTGCGCTCAACCTGGACCCACGTCATTCCCACTCTCGGGGTACCCACGGGAGTAAGTTACCTCCCGTTCCCGCTTGCCGGGGGATTATTTATCCTCTTTTCCCTTGAGCACATTCTTTCCATCGTTTTTGGGTGGAAAGAGCGGTAGCATGGAACTGGTCGTTCTTTTTTCCACCTTTACGCTGCTCCTTCTTCTGGGAGTTCCGATCGCCGTGACCCTGGGTGCGTCGGCAATGGTAACGGTGGTGTATATGGACATTCCACCGATGGTCGTGTTTCAGCGGATGGCTTCGGGGATGAATGTCTTTTCGCTGATGGCCATTCCATTTTTTATATACGCCGGCGAGTTGATGCAACACGGCGGCATATCCGTCCGACTGGTCCGGCTGGCCAATGCGATGATCGGCCATATCCGTGGCGGCCTCGGCCTGGTAAACGTGCTCTCGTCAATGCTTTTTGGCGGTATTTCAGGATCGGCGGTAGCCGATGTCTCGGCGCTGGGCTCGACCTTGATCCCGATGATGAAGGAAAAAGGCTATGATTCGGATTATGCTGTCAATGTGACGGTAACCTCGGCAACCATCGGGCTGATTGTCCCGCCAAGCCACAATATGATCATCTATTCGATCGCCGCCGGCGGCACCGTCTCGGTCTCTACCCTGTTTATGGCCGGGTTTCTTCCCGGCATTCTGACCGGGGTTTCGCTGATGATAGCAACCTATCTGGTAGCGCTGAAGCGCGGCTACCCGCGCGAGACATTTCCCGGCTTTAAAATGCTGCTCTTGTTTTTTGCCAACGCGCTTCCCGGACTGTTCACCGCCGTCATTATTGTCGGTGGGGTTCTCTCGGGGATATTCACGGCCACGGAGTCGGCGGCTATCGCCGTTATCTACGCCTTGCTGGTTACCGGGCTTTTTTATCGCAGCATGAAATGGGAAAATTTCATAGCCGCAACCCTCGGCGCCGTCAAAACTACCGCCATGGTTCTGTTAATCATCGGTACGGCGGCTTCGTTTGCCTGGTTACTGGCGCTTAACCAGGTGCCGGACAGACTTTTTGATATACTTCAGGCCATTTCAGACAATCCCTACGTGATCATGCTCATGGTGAACATTATCCTGCTGTTTCTGGGGACATTCATGGATATGTCACCGCTGATCATTATCTGCACGCCGATTTTTTTACCGGTCATGGTGCAGTTGGGGATGGACCCGGTACAGTTCGGCATCGTCTTGATGATTAATCTGGGTATCGGCCTGGTAACGCCGCCGGTCGGTTCCGTTCTCTTTGTCGGGTGCGCGGTGGGCAAGATCACAATGGAACAAACCGCACGAACCATATGGCCCTTTTATCTAGTGATGGTGATCACCCTGCTCTTGGTGACCTACATTCCGGCCATCAGTATGCTGGTACCGAATCTTTTTTCAGGGTAGTACCCTTCTCCGAGTGGGCTCGTTCCAGGCACAGCCGGTCTCTTTACACTTTGATTCCCCCGAAGGCGGCGAAGCATGAGTTCTTATGGAGGATGTCCACCCGCCGGAAGCCGACCCGTTTCATCAGATCAAGCTAGTAGGTTACCGGTCTGGGCGAGTCTTCTTTATCTATATAGTCAAACACTTCCTGCTGATACCGACGCCCCCCCTGCTCAATCAAGTACCCGGCATAGCGTGACCACATCAACTGATCCACGCCGCGATGTTCATGGCTGATCAGATCGGTGATCCACAGTGAGCCGCCCGGCCTGAGCAGTGAGAAGATTTTGCTGAAGGTGGCCTCCCAATCTTCATCGTTACGGAGATGATGCAGAACCGCCGCCGCCAGAATGACATCATAGCTTTTCTCAGAAAGCGGTAAATACCGTATATCACCCTGAAACGTACGAATGATTCCGGTTGTCTCAGCGGCGACCCGCTCTTGTGCCCTGATCAGCATCGGCTCACTCAAATCACAGAGATCGCAGTCAACATCGAGGCCAATTTCCGTGAGCAGCCTGATGCTATTGTTGCCCGCGCCACAGCCGATATCCAGTACGTTTCTCATGCCCGGGGGTGGCGGCAATGGCGGCCCGTGCGATAAGCTCCATTGCCAGCGGTGCGTCAACGGTGGCGCTTTGGCCCGTCTCCAGATGTGAGAACCGTTCTACGTCGCCGTCAAAGCGTTTTCGAATCTGCTCGGTGGTTGATTTTTGATTCAGCTCTGTTTTCATAACGGGGTCGATCCAGACTACGCGTAATTACCGATGAGCGACACACTTTATTTCGATTTTTAATTCCGGCTGAACAAGAGCCGCGACCTGTACGACTGTTTGACACGCTTCCGGAGCGCGTCCGTAGGCCGCCTCGCGCGCGCCATAAACATCTTCAATGTGAGCAAAGAGCTCACTCATGTCGGTGACATAAAGCGTTTCGTCAACAATGTTGCTCATGTCTTCTCCGAACCGTGCGAGGATAGACTGCATATTCGAGTAGGCAATTTTTGTTTGATCACCAGTGGTTGTTGGAGTGTTCCCATCCTGGTCAGTACCAATTTGACCGGACAAATACAGAACATTGCCGACCTGAGTTGCTTCACAGTAGAAATCTTGATACGGGCCGCTGCGATACGTCTTTTTTTCAATTCCCATGTCCTTTTCCCCCCATTATTTCAGCGATGATTAATCGCTGAAATGAAAGTGGCGGTGACCGACGCCGTACCCTACCACATCGGATCAGTAACCGCACCCCCTCCGTCACGGGTCATGTCAAGCCTCGTCTGTGGTCGGGCTAGTGTCCTGTCAATCCTCATCTGTTCAATCTTGCTTGTCCTTTTGGCTTTCCGACTTCTTTGCTCAGTCGGTTACAGAGCGCTGCTATGTCCTCTCTTTCGCGCCTTGCGGGAAACAAAAATCATGGCGCAATTTAGTAACATCTGAAGCTTGACATGACACTAAGGCGTTGCCGGCACTGCAATATCATGTTTAATCAGGGCCTGATATCGTGGTGTTTCAAGAGTCGTGGCGGTGTTGATATAGGCCGTTATGGCCTGAATAAAGCGCACCGGCCATTTCTGCTGGATGATGTTTTTTACAAACCCGGGTATCCAGCCGCCCAGATCGCCAATAAAGATGAAGGAAATTCTGGTTCGCTCGAGCGACAGCGGAATAACCGCCACCTCAAGCTTGCCGATATTTGCGACCAGATGATCATCGTCGGCCAACTCCGTATTGCTCGAGTTCCGGGCGGAGAACACCACCCGATCATCCAGGTATTCCACCCTGCCGTCAAGCAAAAACTCCCGGTCGAAAAACGGCCAGGGCGTCTCGTAATATTCGCTGTACTCAAACCGGTTGGGTGAAATTTCGTTATGAATGGTGATGGATTTCAACTTGGGCGCCCAGCTACTTTTGTTCTCGGCATCCACCAGTGCCATGACGATCTTCTGATAGGCGATGTCCACCTCGGCGACCGCTTTGAAAGGCAGCAGATCACCTTCTTCATGTACTGAGCGAAACAGTTCAACACCGTCCACCGTGTCAATTTGTACCCATTCATCAGACGTTTCCGCCCCACGTGCATTGGTGCACGTCAACATCAGCAAAATGAGAAAAAAGATGTAAAAACATGACAGCTTACAGATGATGGCGTCGTAACATAGAGCGGTGTTGTTTCTAAGCCACCCTCGGCTGCTTGGCTGACTTTTTTCGAGTTTATCAAGAAAACCATTCATAGATTTTTGTCTCGTTACCCTGACCGGTAGTGCACCGTTGTTCGGTATTCTACATCCTTGGCAGCAGTGCTTTCCATTGTTGTTTAAAACTAAGCATGGAAAGATAGACGCAGCAATCAGGATAATGGGAGTGTAATGACCGCAGGCTTTCCGCCGGATTAAACCCCTTCTCTTCCGTGCTGTCTTTCTTGCCGACGCTTTTGTACAAAAGCTCAACGTTTTGCGACATCCATGCCTCCACCACCACGGTGGTCTCGAGTTCTTTCAACATGTCAACGTTTTTATCCGGTCCAGGAATCGGCTGGGTAATGAAATAGCGGGCGCCGGCGTCTATTTTCTGCCGGGCTCGATCAAGCTCAAAGTCAGCGGGTTTGTAGGGGTTGAATGCGGCGCCGGTAATGAATCGGCTGGGATAGGCCGTGTTGATATAGCGCAGTAGATCGATGGAGGTAGCAACGCTGAATCTACCGCCGATACTTTCCGGATCAAGCGTGGGCAGCAGCGGTCCGCCGTCGCCTCGCACCACGAGGATGTATTGTAACCGGGCGGCGTCGGCCTTTTTCAGCAGCGCATCGAGTTCATCTTTTTCATGAAAGGTGTTCAGGTTCATCACCGTCTTTTCAGGATCCAGTGAGAGACCGGTTAACTCAATGGTTTCAAGGGCGCCCAGCCGTGGCTGCCCCATGGGGTTATCGGGAATCGACACTCCCCACCCGGCTTCCATCACCTTTTCAAAGCGCTCGGCAAACCTGGCTAGCAGGTTTTTCGTGTCAGTTTCGGGTGAGCGCTTGGGTGAAAGTAGCTCGACGATATACGGGTAATTAAACATAAGCGACCTCTTCACATCCCATGATACGAGGTTGAAACCGGAGTGCTAATTGACAAACTGGGTGAAATACAGCGCAATCTCCGGGAAGATAATGAGCAGCACGATCATGACGCCGATCATCACCACAAATGGTGCGGCGCCCACCATGACGTCGCTGATCGAACCGGTGCGACGGACCCCCTGCACCACATACAGATTGAGACCGACCGGCGGGGTGATCAGCGCCATTTCTATAAGCAGGATGAGCAAAATGCCGAACCAGATAGGATCAAATCCCATGCCGATCAGGATCGGCGCAATGATGGGAATGGTGATCACCATCAGCGACAGGGTCTCCACGAAAAAGCCGAGCACGATATAAAGCGCAATGACCACGAGCAGGGTCTGCATGGGGGAAGCGCCGAGATTGATGATAAAATCGTTGAGCATGTCGGCAAGGCCGATGGAATCAAGGACGAAGTTGAGAAAATTGGCCGAGATCAAAATCAGCATAATCATCGAACTCGTCCGGATCGTCCCCTCGAAAACCTGCTTGAAAAAACCGATACTAACCGCCCGGTAGCGAAACGCCAGGCACAGGGAGGCGAGCACCCCGAGGGCCGCCGACTCGGTGGGAGTGGCCAGCCCCGCATAGATGGATCCGATCACGATCACAAAGATAATCAATACCGGTATCAGATCCTGCAGGCTTGTAAAACGTGTCCTCCACCTTACCCGCTGCTTGCCACCGCTCAGAGCCGGATTTACCAGGCAGGCGATGCTCAGGCAGAGCATGAACAACAAGGCCAGCAGGATGCCCGGTATGATGCCGGCCAGAAAGAGCCGCGGAATTGAGGTGTTGGTCAGAAATCCATAGACGATCAGGTTGATAGACGGCGGGATAAGGATGCCCAGTGTACCGCCGGCGGCAATTGAACCGGCGAACAGTTTTTCCGAGTAATGAAAGCGTCTGCCCTGGGGCAGTGCGACGGTCGTGATGGTTGCCGCGGTTGCCACCGATGAACCGGAGGTGGCGGCAAACAGCGCCGAGGTTCCGATATTTGCCTGCAAAAGCCCGCCCGGTAGCCAGGACAGCCAGTTATTCAGGGCGTTGTAGGTCTTCTCCGCGATTCCCGCCCGCAGCAGTATCTCGCCAAGCATCACAAACAGAGGTATGGACAGCAGAAGGAAATCGGTGGATGCCGACCAGGTTATTTCACCCATGGCCCGGTAAAACGGAAAATCGGTAAAGAGCGTGCCGACCGACAGCCCGAGAAAACTCAAGGCGGCGGCAACCGGCACGCTGAGCACCAGCAGAAGCAGTAACAAAAAAAGGGTGACGGCGATGATCATCTGGTTCCGTCCGATGTAACCTTCACATCCGCTGTTTCCTCGATCTCTTCATCGAGGGTGGAGATCGCCGAAAACTCTGATGCCAGCTGGTGATTATTGCGGAGCCGGTAATAAATGGTTGCGATCAAGATGGCAACGATCATCATACAGAACCAGACCAGGCCCAACAGCCACAGTGACTGGGGAATCCACATCGGGGTAGCCAGCGGGGTGTTGGCAACGGAGTGCCGGACAACCGATGTTTTGACCACCAGAAAACCAAAATAGCAGAGCGTGACAATGTAAAAGGCGAGCAACCCGTAAGCGAGGATGTCCAGAAACGGTCGAACCGTGGTGGGGATTCTGCTGTACACTACATCGATGCGGATGTGCGCCTTTTTAAACAGTGCGTAGCTGAAACCCCAGGTGCAACTGATCGCCAGGGCATAGCTCGAGAGCTCATCGGCCCCGCCCATTGAAACGGCAAAGGCCTTGCGGAGCACAACCTCGATGGCGATCATGATCGCGGCAGCAAACAGCAGAAGCCCCGAGCACCATGCCACCCATTGAGATATTTTTTCCGATGCGCGTAGCAGCCGAATCATGAGAGCGAGCAGTTAGACAGTGATGGAAAGCAAAAACGGGGCGCCGCAATGCAACCGACGCCCCGGACCTAGTGTTACCTGCTCTGAATACCGACAACCTGTCCGATGGTATCGTTCCAGGTAGTAATGGTTTCCGGGCTGACCTTTTCGGCCCACGCCGGTAAAACACTGTTCACCAGAACCTCCTGGACTTTTTTGCGGTCCTCATCGGTGATCGGTACTTCGGTGAGATTTTGCGGATCGCCATGGGGGCATTCTTTACCGGTGAGACATGCCACCCCTTCCAGCGTCTCTTTCTCGGTTACCGCCCACCCTGGTGTTTCCAGCTTTTCGACGATCAGGGTTTGCAATGTTTCCTGCTGTTCGGCGGAGAGCTTGTTCCAGGTGTTCATGGAAATAACCCCGATGGTATAGTCCCAGCCGCCAACCGGCAACGGATATATATAGTTGGAAACTTCACCCCATCCCGCCGAATAACCCGAGAGTGACCCGGTAATTCCACAATCCACCACGCCTCGCTGAAGCGACTGCGGTACTTCGCTGAATGACATGGTAACGCCGGTGGCGCCAAGCGCGGTGACGAATTCGGAGGTGGTCCAGCCGGAGGCGCGGATTTTCTTTCCTTTCAGATCATCGAGTCCGCCAATTTCCACCCGGCAGAACAGCACCTGGGCGGGATATGGCACAACACTGAGCAGCTTGACGTTGAAGTCTCGGGCCAGATACTCCTCCAGTGCCGGTCGGTAGGCCTCCACGGTTTTCTTGGCGGTGGCGATATCGGTTGTGACACCGGGCAGATCGAGCCCTGACAGATCGGGTGAATCGGAGACGATGTAGTCGGCCACTGTATGGACCACATCAAAAACCCCCATATCCATCTGACGTACAACGGCGGGCCCCTTGAGTTTGACTTGCCCCAGTGAGGTCATGGTGGTTTCGATGCCGAGTTCCTGAGGAACCGTCTCCGTCCAGAACGGTTTTTCAAAATTTTTAAATAGGGTCAGGCTGCTCCACGTTCCAACCACCCGGAGTTTGTCAACGTCGGCATGAACGCCGCTACAGGAGAGAACAATCCCCAGCCAGGTAAGCAGGGTAATTTTCATCGTCAGTCTCATAATGCCTCCTCTAGTTATGGTTTGCACGGATTACTTCCACCTCTGTGCGGTGCGGCGGCTTGAACCGCCGTTCAGCAGACGGCATAGCTGCTGTTTTTTCGATCACTGATAAACATGTAACCTGGCACATGACTGACCGCCAGCGGCAGCCGCGCCCGCTGAATCACCTGTTGCGGGGTTACTCCACAGGCCCAGAAAACCGGTGTTTCGCCTTCATGTATCTCGACATACTCACCGTAATCGGGCCGCGTTATGTCGGCAATGCCGATCTCGGCAGGGGTACCGATGTGGACCGGAGCGCCGTGCACATCGGGATATCTACCGGTGATGGCGACCGCATCCTCTACCCGATGGGTGGCAATCGGTCGCATGGATACCACCATGGTGCCCTGAAACACCCCTTTCGGTACTAGCGGAATTGAGGTGCGATACATGGCCACGTTTTTATGTTCATCAAGGTGACGCAGATGAATACCTGCATCAACAAGGGCCTCTTCGAAAGAGAAACTGCAACCAAGCAGAAAAAAAACAACATCGGTGGTGTCGATGCCGTGCAGTGATGGTACCGTTTCAGCGCATTCACCATCGAGCCATATATGGTAACGAGAAATGGTATCTTTGATGTCCGCTCCCGGAGCGAGATGCTGTGACAAAGTGTTTCCCGGACCGATAATTTCAAGCAGCGGGCATGGTTTGGGGTTGGCCCGGCAAAAAGAGGCAAAATCTTCGGCATAGACACTGGGAAACCCGGCCAGATTCGCCTGCACATAACCCGGACAGAAACCGGCTGTCGGCTTGTCAAATTTATTGGCGGTCACCAGTGCACGCAGTTCTGCCGGAGTCATAACTGTTCTTTTTAGTAGATTTCCGGGCGCCGATCCCTGAACACCGGGACGGCTTCTCGGATCTGGTTGACCGGCCCCGGGTCTATCTCAGCGATGGCAACGCCTTGTTGGAACTCAAGCCGGCACAGGGTGGCACCATCCGGGCCCAGCGCCTGAGAATGACCGGCAAACGGTGCACTGCCCATGGCCGTGTTGTTGGCGGCAAGCACGTAGCATTGGTTTTCAATGGCACGGGCTTTCAGCAGGGCCTGCCAGTGGCTGAGCCGAACCAGCGGCCATTCGGCCGAGACAATCAATGCCTGAGCGCCGGAAAGTGCGAGTTTTCGGATAAATTCGCAGAATCTCAAATCGTAACAGATCGCCAGCCCGAAAGTCATATCTTCGATGGTGTAGACACAGCAGCTGTTACCGGCAACGAGATATATGTGCTCGTCAAGCATCGGCACCAGATGCACCTTGTCATAGGCTGCCACCAGGGCTCCGCTCCGATCGATAATCTGCGCCCTGTTGACGATGCCCCTCTCCGTTCTGGCGGCAACGGAGCCGCCGGCAAACCAGACGCCGTAGCGGCCGGCCAGCTCACCCAGAAACGCGGCTTCCTCCTGCCCCTCATCCGATGCCAACTCAGTGAAATCGGTTAGGGCATACCCGGTGGACCACAACTCAGGCAGGACGATAACATCAGGAACCGTTTCTGGGAGGGAAATCGCTTCTGAAACCAGTTCCGAAACGCGAACGTAGTTTGCCTTCTTGTCACCGGCGATGATCGATTGCTGAATCAGAGCAATTCGCATAGACTCAACTTCTGTCCGGCAGACCGATGATGCTGTAGGTCTTGCTGATAGAACGTTTCAGAACAAGGTCATTCATCCGTATCTCACAGGCAGTTGCAAACACGGTTTCACTCCCGATTATCGGCAGCGTGCCGCTGAGCAGGCCGGGGCTGCTTTTTTCTGGATTATCTTTTTTTACGAGTGTCAGCAGGTCACTATAATGTAATATATCTTTAAGCGTTCCGGCCTGATATTCAACCCAGGTGGTCTGATCATACACTCTGGAGGTAATTTCTATCTCATCCCAGTGATCTGCCACATCATCAACCACCCAGAAAATATCGCCCACCACCTTATCGCAGACCTGTTTCGATTTACTCACTGAAACGGTCTCCAGCTCCCGGTCGGTGTGGTCGCTGGCTATTGTCACGTAGCGGGTGCCGGCTCGATCGGCAGCCATGAAAAATTCCACTTCCGGGCTGGTCTTTTCACCAACCACCTCGATCTCAGCGTACCGGTTCAATCGATGGACGCTGATCCAATAGAGGGCGGGAATCCGGTAAGGGGTGGTGACCCCCAGTTTTTTTAACTCCTCGATATGGGTATGCACGGATGCCTGATCGCGGCCCGTAAAACCGGCTGCTACGCAGCCGTCCAGGAGCAGCGAAGTGGAGGTCTCGCTGCCGTCCACCCGCGCTACAACGACCTCAAAGCTGTACATATCTGCTCCTTGAAAGAGATGATGGCATCGTAAAAACTTCGCTCTACGTCGCCGTGGGGTCATTCTGAAGTAGTGTTAACTCCTGCGCCTGCAAGGTAAAAATGATCTATACTTGCAAGAAAATGCGCCGTACACAGCCATTTGGAACCGCGGACTAAACCTCAGTAATCAGGTGATTTTCGGGAATCCAGGTAGTCTGTATCTCAGCACCACTATCATTGTAACCATAAAGCTGAAAGCGCATGTGCACAAAAACAACACCCCCGCCGCTTCATCGGAAAAATTTTCCGCGAGTTCTTGACTGTAGATATAAATTCCTAGAAAAATACCCATAAAAATGAGTGCCCAGATAACGAGAAAAAAAACCAATATTATCAGAGATAGGGCCAGCGCTCGCTTAAAGCTCATTCCACCAGGATGAATGGTTCCGCACGTGGGGCATCTTTGTCCCTTCTTTACCGTTTCACAATCTGTATTCGGTGGATGATATATGTCGATATCCATCTTCCTGGTATTTGCGATATGGCGACGAAAACGTCAAGGGTGCCTAGAACACGGGTCTGGTCGCTCAATTTCTTTGTTTTCTATGAAATGGTGTTTTCGCACGCAACTCGGCCCGCGGCAAAACTTCTCTCACGCATTGATATTGAATGAAAATCCTCATTTTTCAAGGCTCCCTTATATCATCCGTTTGTACCCGAGGAATCACTTCGGTGATAGAATGTTTCATGGTGAGCATCGAATCGCGTTTTTGCCAGACGATCAATAGAGCGACGCCAGTTAGCGCATAGGTATCGTACGGTTGGGCATCAGGAAAGATCGGGTTCATTAGAGAAAAATGGAAGCACGCCGACAACAGGATACTGCCGCGCGAGCTGTTGAAAAGTTCCGTAACGATGACACTTATTGCCAGGCAGCCGACAAAAAATGCGGTGAAAGACCACTGACTTTGTTGAGTTCCACTGAGCAGAAAAGCGGGAAAATGCCATATTCCCCATATACATCCGAGAATCAGCCCGGCCCATAAAGGAGCCACCTTGCGCTGCAGAAGAGGAAGGCAAAGACCTCGCCAGCCGAATTCTTCGACGGGGCCCTTTCCTGCCGCCAGGAGCAGCGCACCTAGCAGTGCGGGAAAGGATTCAAAGGGGAAAGGCTCCGAAAACAAGGTTCCTTTCAGTGCCGCACCACAAATAAAAATCACCGGTATCCCGATTATGATAAAGACATACCAGCCGGCACTGCAGCGCCAGAGAAGAAACCTGCCCAGAAAACGCCGCAAACCTGCAATGTCGCCAAAACGTATGACCTGGATAAATGCGGAGATCGCCGGTGCGTAGACCGCAAGATAGAACAGCGGATGGGTACCGCTGAGTTGGCCAAACATCCTTTCCATCGGGTTCGGGAGAAAAATATAGAGCCCGAGGATACCCCAGGCCAGCCCGAAAGAAACCAGCAAAAATGGTGTAATTGCTCGAAAAGAGACAACATAATTCTCATTCATGTCCATCTTCATGATGAATGACTGGTGCAGTACCACACCGCTACGTAAAAGGTTCGCAGACAGTACTTCGCGGACAATAGGCTTGTTTCATTCAAATGGGGCATAGCGATACTTTGATACTTTCTGTGTCATCCACTTTTCCTGCCGATATACTGAACTACTGATGCTATCCCGGTATGGTATGTGCCCTCGATCACTTCACGGACACGTTCTTGCAACATGATGGGTTCGAGATGTGGAAACTCCCGCAGGATTTTACTTTCACTCATCATAACGTCGGGGTCCCGGGGGCCACCGGTATCGCGGGTAAGCTGCTCTTCGGTATAGGCCTCCAGGAGCAAAATGCCGCCTGGTTTGAGGCACTTCTCAAGCAAAGGATAGAGTCTGCCGCGGGTAGAAGCGGGTACATGCACGAAGATTGAAATAACCGACCCATAGCTCCGGTGTTTCGGGACAAAGGTATTGAGATCGGCAACCTCTGTTTCAATTGTCACATGCTCCGCGCGCGCCAGTGCCATCGCCTTGGCAAGTCCGATTTCCGACAGATCGACGCCATGCACCCTGAATCCCAAAGAGGCCAGAAAAACCGCGTTTCGCCCCTCACCTTCGGCCAGCGACAAAACAGGATCTTCAAGTATCTCGGCGTGTTCAGCAAGAAACGAGTTTGGTTCGGTACCGAAAATGTATTCATCTACACTGTATCGTTCATCCCACATATGCAGCCTGTACGTATAGGTAATAGAGGGGGTATTGTTGTCTGCCGTGCCCGGCCGGCCATCGGTTGCCGGCTCAATAAGATAATCTCGTTACCGATGCCTTGCGATGATGACGCGTCTATGAACGATTCTGTTCGTCGGGCGTAGACATCTCCTGACAGCGGCGTCTGCGAATAACCGGCAATAGTGTTGATCATCTTGTCCCCGCTGATCCACGACTCGCCCGCAAAGCGCTGACTCTCGCCGATCGACCAGTTATACCGATATTCACCAAGCGTTTCCAGCCGCCGGATGCACTCGGTCACTCGATTCATGGCAGGGGTGAAAAACTCAAAGGACAGGGCCGCAACAGCATGGGACAGCCCCCGCAATGCCGCGGCCTCAAAATCTTCCACGTCGATTTTACAAAAATCCGGAACGCCGTGGCACCTGATCAGTTCATCGAGGGTGATAACCTCCACCGGAATAGTTTTATCCCATCGTATCTTATAAGGAGTAGCGTCCTGAATTGACTGCTGCCAGTCAGTGCCGGCAAGCGTGGTGAGCGTTGGCGTCTTTTCACTGATGTGCAGATTCATCAGCCCGGATCGTTCTCCGATCGCTTTTTTGATCAGCGTAAAACGTGGGTGGTCGCCGAATTGTTTCTCTAGATATTGGGTGCAGGCAGGTTGCGGTTCCACCGCTACCACTGCAGCTCCCAACCTCAGCCAGGCTTCAGTGCGGTTGCCGAGGTGCGCCCCGATGTCGAAACACAGAGCTCCGGGCCTGACAAACTGCTGATAAAACCTGATCAGCCGCCGCCGGTTGAACGGTTTACCGTAATAGATCAGGCGGGACCGAAGAAGGCCCAGATGCTCTGAAAAATTTTTCCTGGTGGTCATTTTTTGATGCTTTCGTAAAAACCCATATGCCCGTCATACCGGAATTGATCCGACATCTATAATTACTTGAAATCACTGGATTCCCGCTTTCGCGGGAATGACAGTAGCAAGCAATTTTGAGGTTTTTACGACACCATTATTTTTTGATAAACTCGTAAAAACTCTGTTACCGTTATGGTGTAGTTGACTCGAAATCCATAATAAATTGAAATTACTGGATTCCCGCTTTCGCGGGAATGACGAAAGCAAGCAATTTTAAGGTTTTTACGACGCCATCATTTTTTATCTTTCGATTGCCTCAATGAATTTTTCCCGGTAAACCCCATCCATCACTGCTCCCCATGCACTCATTGTCGTGGGGGATTCGGTTTCATTCGATGCTGAAACACAGTTATGCCCGCCGCGTCATCAGACGGGTACCGGGGTCGGGCCGGGCAAGAATATCGAGGTGTTTGGCGACAAGCGAGAGAGAGCCCGCATCGATCTGCCGGCGGCGAAGATCTATCCAAGTGGTGTACAGGTGCCTGTTCTCCTCAATATCGGCAACTTCTTTTTCAATCAGTGAAAGAAGAGCCCCCAGAAATTCTCTCTGGGCAGCGCTATAGCCCTGACTGCCGGGATGAATCACCCAGTCCGAGCTGCCGGCGGCCATAACCTGGGCGTGGTTTTCAAGAAAATAACCAAGCAGCCTCCGACCGGTATATCGCGCCGTGGAGGATCTTTTTGCCATGGAACCGTGATAGTGATCAAGTATCCTCCGATCATCCGGCAACTCAGGCGAAAAATACGTCTCACCATCGAAATTGCAGGTGAAGTAGCACAGCCCACCACTCCCGAGGCAGCCGGTAAATTCTTCCACTACCGGCGATAGTTCAAAAAGATCCAACACTCCGTGGGCGATAAGCAGATCAAAATAGCAGTAAAAGTCAGGTCTTGAACTGATATAACGTATATCAACCGGTGCCAGGGAAATGGTGATCTCGGTTGCTCCAGTAGTCAGGTGAGCGGTGTGGTCGGGGTTCCAGGTAATGCTGAAATTGTGTTTGCCCGCCCACCCGGTAAGGTAGTTTCTGGCCTCGGCCAGAAGGCTGTGGTCAGTGTCGGTCAGCCAATACTCCACTGTACCCGTAAATAGTCCCCGTTCAACGAGCCGGGCACACATCGAGCCGATACCCGCCCCAACTTCCAGAACCCGCCGGGGCCCTGCCCTGTTTTCGGCTGAAAGACAGGCGGTGAGGGTGTCCAATACGTGAGTATTGAGCGCCCTGTCATCAATTTCTCTTTTGGCGGCCAGATAGCCGGCCGTAAAGACATGCCCGTTTGAATCCATACCGGTGTGATTGTTGCTGTCCGGGGTGACTTTAATGCATGATATAACGAAAAGAGGCGATTAAGCGGCTAGTGTTCCAGGTGCTGGTTGAAAGCCGGGCGTGCCGACGAGGGTCTGTAAAAAATTCTCTACGGCATCGGCCGTATCCTGCCAATCCGGGGCATCTTCATAGCTGGATCTGGCCGAGATACCGAGCTGGGTGAGATTTGTGCGGTCGTGGTACAATCCGATGAGTGCTTCAGAGACGTCATTTTCATTGCCTGGTGCGATGATATAACCGTTTTCACCGTGCCGGACCATTTCAGGGGCGGCTCCCTCGGAGCTGACGATTGGTATCTGGCCGCAGGACATGGCCTCGAGCATGGCAATGCCGAAACCCTCATAGGCAAACGGCATGCAGAATACCTGGTGTGTTTTGAGCATCTCGACCAGTTGATCATCATCCACGGCGCCGAGAAAATCGACCTGCTTTTCCATTTGCAGTTCGTGCATGAGGGTGATGACCGTCGCACTGTGGCCGGGGTCGAACTCGGTGCTACCCACCACCGTCAACCGCCAATAGCGGGATTCTAAGGTACTCAATGCATAAAGGAGCGGCATCAGCCCCTTGCGGGCAATGATATTTCCCATAAACAGCAACCTAAGTGGACCGGGTTGTCGTGCCCGTCGGCCAATCTCTTCGTCGCTCATGATGAAATTAAAACGGCTGCCCGACGGCGAGGCGATCACGTTCGGTTTGTTGCGCAACAAGACGGAATTTACCAGAGCCCCGGTCGTGGCCGAGTTGTAGATAAAGCCGTCGACTGCACGAAGATAGCGATTTTCAACTATCGAGAACAAGGTGCCGAGCAGGCGATGGTGACGCTCACGGCTGAACAGGTGATGCACCAGGGCCACCAAATACGGCCGGCGGCGCCGGCGCAACATCCGGTTGAGTAAAAAGAGGCTGGGATGGCACAGCTCATCCTGAATGATGACGTCAAAGTTTCCCCCCAAGAGCTGCGTGGACAGTTTCGGTGAAAACCCCTGCGCCACCTTGTGCAGATAGGTGCCGGGGGTAAGGCTGATTATTTCAAGGTCATGACCGCGCCGACGCAGATTGTCGATGAGGAAATCATCATAGAGATTACCGCCCGTCACCGTATCCAGACGCCCGTAGATGACAAAGCCGATTCGCATTAAAAAGAGGCACGATAGGAGGTCCAGGCAATGTCATCCTCCCAGATGACAACGGTGAGCGAGCTCAGGTCATAGTCGGCAAAACGGAAACGGAAACATTCATGTATGACGGCCGCCAGTCGTTCAATGCTGGGGTTTGCACCGGTGAAACCGGGCAGATCGTTCAGGGTCTTGCCGCGAAACTGGGCGACGACCTGATCCAGATGATCTTCAACCTCGACAATATCAACCAGAAAGCCGTGCCGGTCCAGCTGGTTTTTTCCCAGGATTACTTCAAGCCGGTATTCATGAGAATGTTCAAAGTTTTCCGCCCCCCAATCACCACCAATCAGATAGTGAGTGGCTGAAAAGCTTCGCCTGATGCCTAGTTCATACATGTTATCCCTCGTATGCCGGATATGACTATGAGCCATCCCGGTAATCAAAAATGACCTGGATGGATGCACCCGGATCACGGTCAATGATGGCATAGGCCCGCGCCCCATCCTGGAGCTCAAAACGGTGGGTTATGAGTGAGGCTGGAGATATCGTGGCAAGCATATCCCAGGCCGTCTCCAGTCGCCGCCTCTTATTCCAGCGCCCGCTTAACTCAGGTGGCAGGTTGCTCACCTGGGAGCTGATCAGGGTGATCCGGCCACGATGAAAAAAGGAGCCCAGATCGAGCGCACCGGTTTTTGTCCCGTACCAGGATCCCACAACCACTCTGCCGGTATAGCGGACGAGGGCGAGGGCATCATTGAGACATTCTGGGTTGCCGGAAAGCTCATAAACCAGGTCACTCTCCCCTCCTCTGCCGACAACCGCTCCCAACCGCTCAAAGAGGCCGGGCTCTTCAGGGTCGAAACTGTCCCGGGCGCCCAGCCGCAGGGACGCTTCTCGCCGCAGCGGGTATCTGTCCAGCGTTGTCAGAGAGTGTAAAGGAAACCGGCACAGCATGGCGGTGGTCAGCAGACCGATAATGCCCTGGCCGATGACCACGACCGTTTCACCGATAATGGGCCTGCCATCGAGCATCAGGGTGATTGCCGTTTCCATGCCCGGCAAAAACAGCGCTGTTTCATCGTCGATATCGTCGGGCACGATCTCAAGCGAGGATATCGGCGCATGAAAATGACTCTGGTGCGGCTGGAAGGCGAAAACGCGCCGGTCTATCCAGTCGGAAGAGACGCCGGAGCCCAGTTCCACAACTTTTCCCACGGCGCAATATCCATAGGCCACCGGATAGGAAAATGAGCCGGTAAGCGCTTCGATACTGCTGTCCAGTGAAACACCTTCCGGCCATTGACCACGGTAGACAAGCATCTCCGTACCCGGGCTGATGGCCGATACGGTGGTCTGCACAGTTACTTCATGTTCGCCCGGCCCGGTCATGGGGGAGCACTGTACCTCCATCCTGCCGGGTGCCACACATTCCAGGAAATACCGTTTCATCACTCGTGCCAGCGCGGCGTGGCGAAAAAAACGATATCCGGACCGCAGCAATGGTAAAAGCCATCCGTAAAAGAAAGAGGTGCCGCTGCCAGGCGGCCCAGGGCCGGCAGCCCGCCGACAAATCGCGGCGCGATGGTGAGCACCAGGTGATCAGCCAGCCGGGACTGCAGAAAGCTGGTGATGACCTCGCCGCCCCCTTCGACCATCACACTTTGGATGCCACGCCGGCCCAACTGGTGCAACAGGTGGACAAGATCGACCTTGCCGCATGGATCAGGCCGGCAGTGAATCACCTCGCCGCCCAGCTCCTCCAGCTCGGCGACCCGCTCGTGACTGGGGCCGATGGTTCCGGCCACCATGCACCGGTGTCCACGACGCCGTAAAACACGAGACTGGGCTGGGATGCGCAGCCTGCTGTCGAGTATGATGGGGCACGGGTTGTTTCCTTCCACAAGCCGGACGGTAAGCAGGGGATCATCGATAATAAGGGTATTTATACCGATAAGGATGGCGTCTGAGACGGCGCGCAGGCGATGGGTCAGAACCATTGAGTGATGACTGCTCAGTGGTATCGGCTTTCGGTCGTAGGTGGCGATACTGCCATCGAGGCTCTGGGCGTACGACACAATGACCAGAGGACGCTCAGATTGTTTGAAAAAGCGAGCGGCGCGCTCCGGCATCTGGTCAAACCATCTGCTGCACCGGTTTTCACCTGCCTGATCAATGCCATCCATCGTGTCACCACCGCTGCCCGCGGTCAACAGATCATGGTGTCTGTTCACGGGAGCCGTCATGTTCCGGGTGCCTCGGATTTACGACGATAGAGGATATCTTCTTCCGGTCTCCAGAGAGAAAAAGGGCCGCTGCCGGCCAGCAGGAGAACCGTCGCACTGCTAAAGCAGAGGGTAGCCGCGGCCGTGCCACCAAAAGGGGAGGCGCTGAGGCCAAGCACAACAAGCAGCAGCAGGGCAGCAACGCGGCCTATTAAACCCGCCACGGCAAGGCCGGCCAAGGCTCCGCATGCAACGATCCAGCCCACCCCGATACCTGCTGCCGAGCCTGCTGAAACAAGAAAATAAGCGGAGCCCCCGAGGACCAGGCGAGCCCCCAGAGACAGCGACCGGCTCACTGAATCGTTAAACAGATCATCGAGACGGCAGCGCTGATTGTCATCTGTTGCAACCCGGCAGGACACCACCAGCCAGTCTCTGCTAAAGCCTGCCAGAAAAGGAATCAAGAAGATTACCGCTGCCAGCCGGGTGTATGTGGTATCGAAAACGGGAAACAGAACCATGCTGAACAACCCCATCTGAAAGCCTGCAATGATCCGACCATAAGGCCTGTATCTCAGCTCCGCAACCGGTAATCCACGGTACTGGCGCCACCACTTGCCGACCACGAAAAGATAGTATGCCATTCCGACCAGTATGCAGATTGCCGGAACACGGCCCAAGAAAAACGCAATCAGCGAAGCGGCCAAAAGGCCGGCGCCATCGGTTGCAATGTCAAGTGCTGCGCCAAGTTCCGTTACCCGCCCTTGTTTCCTGGCGACAAAGCCATCCAGCAGATCGGCAAGGCAGACGCTCAGATACACCCCTCCCGCCAGCCACCCCGTCAGATAAGCCCACCAGCTACCATGGTATAAGGTCACCGGCACCAGCGCGGCCAGCCCGCCAACCAGCGCCGCTCTTGCCATGGTGATCCAGTTTCCGGCGCCAAGAGTGGGAAACAGTGGCTGCGGCTCGCCGATACGGTGATTGTCACCAAGGCGCGATGACAACACAGCGCTTATATGAACGACAATTCCCAGGCCGGGGATAAGTAACAGAAAAGCTCCGATTCTCTCTTCCGCGCTCACCAGCACAAGCACGGAAAAAGAAAGCCAGATCGCGGCAAGCAATACTACCGCCACCCTGCCCTGCCGGCGCAGGCCGGCCGGTATGGGCGGATTGCATAAATCGTTTTCAGGTGAAGATTGATAGCACCGCGGCGAAGACGACGATGGCCGATTCATCGTGTCTTTCTCGTCTCAGAGAGCTTCAAAACGGCACTCTCACTTGGGTACAAGTCAAGAAGATGAGAAGGGGTGCTCCCGCCGCACCGGGCAGGAGCACGGCGCTGTTCGCTACTTGCTGAGAACCTCAAGGGTAACGAGCAGCTCCACGTCTTTGCCGACTACGCCCATCTCATAATATTTACCGCTGCCGACCCCGTACTCGAGGCGATCCAGGGTTACCTCACCATTAAAGCCGGCCACCCGTGCACCCTTGACCATGGGATGGTCGGTAACCCCGGCCAGAGTGAGCGGCAGGGTGAAATCGTAGGCTTTGCCCTTGATGGTGAGAACCCCGTCGACGTTATAAACCGAGTTACCGGCAGCCGTTACTTGATTGCTCTGAAAGGTGATGGTCGGGTACTCATCTTCATCAAAAAAGTCCTCCGAGCGCAGGTGTCTGTCTCTTTTACCGAGATAGGTATTGATGCTGTCCACTTCAATCTCGAAAAAAAAGCTGCTTTCGGCAAGGTTATCCGGGTCGAAGTATATTTCAGCGGAAAAGTCCTCAAAATGTCCTCGCACCTTGGAAAAGATATGATCGATTGTAAAGTAAATGTAGGCATGCGCCTCATCCACCTCCCAGGACGTTGCCTTGCTGAAACCCTGCGGGGCGCCGGCACAAAGTGTGAAAAGCAGTGCTAGAACGGCTATTTTCTTCATAGTCCTCTCCTTGATTACATATATGTAAATTAGTTGAACCCGCTGATCTCGATGCTGTTTACCCAGCCGCGGTTCACCCTACATGGTATTGTCGCAGCCGGAAAACACAAGCCATGCCGCCGTTACAGGATGGGTAAAAGAACCAGCCCCCGCCTTTTTTTAGAGTGAAAAACGTTCCCAGAAGATAGATTTTCGTAAATAGCGTAATTGCTGCAAATGACCGCGGATATCCGACATCATCGGTTCCGGGCCACAGATGTAGAAGTGGCTGTTGTCCGGAACATCCTTCAGCAACGCACTCAGTGACTCTTCATGGAGCCGGCGCCCGCCCTCTCCACCGGTATAGATGATGTGGGTGTGCAGAAAAGGGAGCCGGCTCTGCAACTCAGTCAGTTCCTCGCTCAGAAACATATCCGATTTTCTGGTCACACTCCATACCAGCATGAGCTTGGGCGCGTCTTGTTCGGTGCTCAACTGACGAATCATGCTTAAAAGCGGGGTGATGCCGATTCCCCCGCCTATGCAGACAATCATCGGCGGCAGTGGCCGGGCCTTGTAGCTGAACAGGCCGAACGGTCCCGTCAGCGATGCCTGAAGTCCTGTTTCCGGGGTGATGGTGCTGGTCCAGTCGCCACATTGTTTGATGAAAAATTCAATCGAAGACGATCGCTTCGTCGGGAAATCTGGTGCCGAAGAGATGCTGAAGGGATGTGTCTCTGGTGCGATGCCACCGCCATGCAGGCTAAGAAACGCGAACTGCCCGGGGGCATAGCTGAATGAAGAAGGAACCTCGATCCGTAACCCGACAACCCCCTCCCCTGCCTGCCTGCCGGCGGAGACCGGCAGTTGCTTCAACGTCATTCTGGCGGTCAGATATTTTGCTAGGATGATAGTGAGTACGATAGCGCCGATAAAAACCCAGAGCCCGCCTCGTGGCACACCGGTTTCAAATGAATCGCTGACGTTGAAGATATGAATTATCAGAACCACCGCCAGCAGGTAGCCCACCGGCCGATGAACCTTTCGCCATACATCATAGGCAAGCAGTCGGCGCCGATAGAGAGCGACTGCGATAAAAAACGCCAGCGTGATAACCAGCGCCGCCCCCACCATCTCCGGCCAGAATTCCCGGCCGATCGGCAGGTTATCGAGTCCTTCGGGAAGTATCACCAGCCCGCTGTGCGTTATGGCCAGGGCGAGAATGAGAAAACTATTGATCCGATGAAAAAAAGAGAGTCGATCCAGACCCCAGATTCGATCAAAGATGACCAGGCGCTGGACAAGAAGTATCTGCACGAAAAACAACACCGCCGCGCAGAGCCCGAACACTTTGCCGATCTGTAAAACCAGCTTGTCCGATCCGGTCTTATACCACAGCGAAGTGGATGGCCAGACAAAGGGAATGGTAGCGGCGCACCCTAAAACCGCCACGACCAGAAGGATGGAGGCAAAGGAGAAAATTGTTCGCCGGGTCGGAGAAAGAAGACGCATGGTCACCATCACATCAAAACTCTGAATAATCCTGACTATTCTCCGCTCTCATCCTCTGCAATCTTGAGCCTCGTAAAATTCTACTTCCCTGCAAGCGTGTGAGTGTGCCAACCGCATGTTCCTGGTCTGCCGCCGTGTACCGTACGCTCTTGAATCTTATAGCGCACTGGCCGCACTCCATAAACGGTTTTTTCCGGTCCCCTGAAACCAGTCATCAAATGTATGCCGATGTTTCTGCCATGGTTCAGCCAATTGCTGGCGAGGATCTTCGCTGAGAGAATACGCCATTCCTTCGATCAACCATTCCGGATAGAAAAATGGTGATAGGAGACCGAGTTCTTCCGCTTGTCGGTGATGAATCATCTCATGGCGCAGGTAATGAGCCTTCCATCCTCTTGGGCTTACGACGATCCCGAAGGTACCGACAGCAGAAGCTGAGGACCTCTCAAATCCAAATGATTGATAGCAGGCTTGCGTAGTGCAAAATACCACGCGAGGATTCTTCTTGAATGGACCAACAACATCCGCCACGAAATGCAACCCATTCTCATAGAGTTCGAGCGCTTCCAATGATCGAGATTCATTGTCTATGCAGACGTTCTGGTTGACACATAAAACATCCGGCACCAACTCTGGTGTAAGAACCCTGACTGGTTTATATATCGCCCATGCAGCAACAGGAACCAGGGATATGAGAAGAACCGCTATCAGTAATGCCTTTTTCATGTGTTTTCTCCTCTCGCCAGGACGCTGACGCTTGTTACCTGACAAGTTCGGGGTTTTCCTGCATCGTTGTACTTGGAACAGGGATGGATATTAGCTCAGCCTGATATCCTAAACACTGTGCCGGCAGGTGTATAGTTGAGCTTCTCATAAAAAAGATCTTCATCGGAAAGCGCGTACACAGTTAATTTCTTGAAATCATTTTTCACTTTTTCAAGAAGAGATCTGCCAATTTTTCTGTTCCTCCATTCAGGAACGACAAAAAGCTCACTGATGTAGACTGCAAAATCATCATCGAGAAGCGCCCGCACATATCCACAAAACACCCCATTGTCTACACAAACATATGTAAGACTTTCAAGAAGCCGATCTTTGTAGCGCTCTATGACATTCTCGTGCGTAAACATATCCCAATCAGGATCTTTGTTTATTGCTGATATCACAGCATCTTCATATTCACGCGTGTATCGCAGTATTTCCATATGTGAGATGGTCTCATGGTATGTTCTTGGAATCGCGGCTAGCTTCCAGCAGAGTCATGTATTTGAAACATACACTCAGCGACGAACTGGTTGAAGTAATTGACCTGCAGGATGTTGTCAGTCCGTTCGCATCGTCCGTACTGGCCAGAAGCTACAGGAATGAAAGGCATCAGAAGCCGGAACGCGTTCCCAAATATGAACTTGCTTTCCCGTCCGGCGAGTCGCTGCCGGCATGCTGGACGCAGAAATCATTTCATCAAAGGATTGTGGCCTAATGCTCACCGCAGTGCAGTGCCGCATGTATGGCTCAATCCATCCCGAACTCGGCGGCACGAAGTTCATCGGCTTAAATGTCTTCAATATGTAGAAGATGAATCCGGATCCGTACATGGATGACCTGAAACATGCGGTCTTCGATTGAAGATTATCAAAGGTGCAGTCATCGATCCCGGCTAAGCATACATCTACTGCCCATCGATTCCGAAATTGGGATTATAGGGCCCGTAGAGCAGCCCCTGGCCGCTGGTGGTCAGCAGTTGAGTATTCGCCTGGGCTGCGACACCATGGGCCTGATCCGTACTGGAGGCGACCACCTGGTTGACTGTGGCGGAAACCAACATGCCGATAAGACCGCCACCGTAATTCTGGCTGGCGCTAACCCGCACATCGACGTGGCCGTCCCACAGCAGATTGCCGGTTTCGACATCCACCAGCCGCGCGTTTAAGCGCACAATAGTCGAGCTGTCGAGAATGATATACTTGGTTCCGTATTCCTCCACCGACATATAGAGCACCGCGTCGGCATCGATGATGTCGTGAATTTTGCTGAGCGGAATCTGATGCATCTCGCCGGCGGTCGGCAGACCGTTTTCTTTAAGAAACTGATCGATAACAGCGACCGGAAATACATAGTAGCCCATCTCCGACAGCGGCCGGGTGACGGTGGAGAGCACGCCGTAGGTGGCCTTGACATCCAGACTTTCGTTGAGTGGCGGCAGCACGAGCACCGACCGGGGGGCGTGCTGCCTGAAAGCGGTGTAGTCCTTCGGTGTGGCGCATCCGCTGAGAAACGCGAGGACCAGGACGTAACCAATAAATACAACCGATCTACGCATGGCTAGCCCTCCAGTTTCTTGATAAAACGGTCCATAAGCACCGCGGATTCGGGGAATGCAGCCTTCTCTGATTCGAAGGAACGGCGGGCGAGGTCGAACTTACCCAATTGAAAATAGAGGAAGCCAAGGTGCGCCTGAAACCCGGGATGCAAGGGTTTCCCGGCGGCGCGGGCATTTTCGAAGTCGGCCTCCATCTCTTCCACCTGCGCCTCGACCGTGGCGTTGTCGGGCGCGATGTACATGTCATAAAGGTTCTCCTCGTAATGGCCCCAATAGTAGATGCTTTTCGAGCCCGCACAGCCGCTCAAGACCAATGTCGCCGCCAGGCCGGCATAAAGAATCGCAGACTTCATGGCTAATCCTAAACCGGCTTCCAGGCGCCTGCTTCGACCCCCTCCACGAGACGGTTAATGGCTTCGCGCACGGCCAGGTCGAGCACCTTGCCGTTGAGGGTCGAGTCGTAGCCGGAGGTGCCGCCAAAACCGACCACCTCACGGTTGCTCAGCTCGTATTCCCCCCCACCCTGCACGGAAAAGACAACGGTCGATGAGAGTACATCCACAATGTTGAGGGTTACCTTGGAATAAGCGATCTGCTTTTTACCGGAACCCAGGATACCGAATAACTGTCTATCCCCCGTTACCTTGCGCCCGAATTCAGTGACCTGGCCGGTCACTATGAAATTCGCGCCTTGAAGTTTCTGTTCAACGCCCTGAATTGAAGCCTCTTTAGCGATCTCTTCCATATTCCCGCGATCCACCACGATGAAGCGGCCGGTCTGCTGCAAATGACCGATCAGGATGGTCTTGGCCTGTCCACCGAGCCGATCGGCTCCATCGGAAAAGAGGCCGCGCATATAGCCGGTGCGGTTTTCGAAGTTGCCCACCGCCAAGGTGCTCTTCGGTCCGGAGTAGAATGTTCCTGCCGATTCCACCTTTTTCGGCTCGATCGTACGGTTCGATTCCGTTGCACATCCCGACAGCACACCCGCCATCACCGCGCACATAACCCATCTCCACGATAACACCGTCTGCTTCATAAGAATCTCCATTTTATGTTCGCCATAAAAAGAAATACCACTCCCACTCTTTTCAGCAAGCCCAAAGCATACGAACCACCGGTGTCGGCCATCTTTAGAATACGTCCCGCTTATGGGAAGCACTGTGAAACACCGGCACCCGTCTTCGGCGCAGCGCTTCCTGGAAAATACTGCGATATACGCGCCTCGTGAAGGAGGGCCCGGCGGCAGCGTACGGGAAGCATAAGCACCCAATTTCCTGATTTCAAGCAGTACTCAGAGCTGCTCCAGCTCCGCCCTGACCCGTTTCCGAGGCCTCCACAGCTTCCCAGCAGGCCGCACCGAAGGTAGCCATCAAATGCTTGGCTTTGTCATAGTGGGTGTGGAAGTGAATGTTGAGGTTCAGCGCCGAGCCGAAGCGCTGAATCAGCGTAACTGCACCGGCGCGGGCGCTCTGCTGGGTGTGCCCGGCCTGCCGGATCAGGTATGCGGCGATGACGCGGTAGAGAATGCCGAGCACCCGGGCTCATACGCTTACTTTATAAATAGTTTTCAGGTTATTCAAATTTATTATTCGGGCAGTCCTTCATAAGCGCGATAGGTCTCCCAATCTCGTGAGGCGCGCCTCACTGAATCCTCAGGATCCTCACTCGTGTTTATCAGGCGCAAAGCCCTTTCGGCGATCTGCAATGTGGTATTACCCCCTCCACCATCCAATTCATCCGGGCCCTCAAAACATATCTCAACTTTCGGCAGGTCATCTAGTATATAAATCCACATCCTCTTTTTCTCGTACTTCACCATCAACCAGGCCCTAGCGCCTGCATCGACGCCCTCCGATGAATTGGCCGGCGGCAATTCAGTCAGCCGCCGAAGTACCTTCAGTACCTCATCCAAGGTGGTATCTCGAGGATTGTTCCATGGAATTGAATCATTTAACTGCCTTTTGCCGTTGCGAAAACCGCGTCAAAACCGATCTTCATCCTTGGTAACTGCTCCAATCTCAGCTATTCTCATTGGGTGAAGCACCCCGCGCGCTATGTTGAATTGGTTAATCAGCGCATCGATTTCGCGGAGTACAAACAACAGGTTTTCTGTATCGAATACCCTCAACATTTCCTTTGGAATCGCTTTCATCCGTTCGCGGTGAGTCGTGATAAGGAAGTCTGGTGAACTATCGGGAAAATGTTGGACATTAGGGAGTATTGAAAAATGAGAATTTTGGTTCAAGATCAAGGCGCGAAGAAAATTTTACCGCAGGCATATGACTGATATTCCAAGAATAAAATTTTAGAAGCAACGATAAATTTATTTCCCTGTGGTCTTTTGTGGCCCAGCTTGAGTGGCTCGTCATACCGATGTGAGCAAACGCCCCACATGATGCAATTCCTCAGAGGAAAGCTCAAAATCAAAGATGCTGAGGTCCTCTACCATATGGTGCTTGGAGCATGTGCCGGTAAGCGGAACGATACCAAGCTGACTTAGATATCGGAAAAATATCTGTGGTTCGGTCTTGTTATGCTTCGTGGCAATGTCCTGAACGGTATTGCTGGCTATAATGTGTGGATTTGCGGTAAGGGTCCAGAAACTCTGATAGATAACCCCATTATCAGTGCACCAGTTTCGCAACTCTGTATCATAGCCCGTTTCCCGGTAAAACCGGTTTTGTACAATAGCCGGCTTAATGGTGGCATCACCATAAAGCCGCTTCAGCACCTCACTATTGTAACAATTGCTGATCCCGAGCTGAAGCGCTCCGCCAGCCTGGTGAATTGCCTCCATTGCCCCCCACGCCTTCATCAAACGTTCGTGAGGTTCCAATGGTGAATGCAGCACCAGAGAATCTATATAGTGTGTCTGGAGGTTTTTCTTCGATGTATCAAAAGACTGGGTGATCTGCGACTCTATTGGAGAATTCTTGTCGTAGGGCACCTGGCGCGGATCCTGGCCGGCAAGCGGGGTGAATTTGGTTTGCAGAAAGATGGAATCGCGTTCGATACCGTGGTCTTGCAATCTACGAAGAGCCGCTCCAACCAGGGGCTCGTTGTAGTGCTTTGGCTGACAGGCAGTATCAATCCCCCTGAATCCAGCTTGGATGGCCTGCACAACCAGGTCTGCCGTGCGCTCTTTTTTCCAGGCTGTACCATAAATCAGCCGTGGCATGTGAACACCGGCGGCAGTGAGTATCCATGCTTGATCTTCTTTATCTACCATTACAGAACCCCGTATTTTGGAACCTTGCAAGATCGTCTTTTCGCCAATCTCATCGTGGCACAAAGAATTTTATCATCAAAATATCAGGTATATGGATGCGGAAACATGTTCCTCGCACCATTATCTTGAACGAAAACTCTCATGTTTCAGGATGCCCTTATGCTTTCTAAAAGTCATTACAGGTGAAGTTCCATGTCAATCCGGTGCAGTCCGATACCCCAGCCGTTTTTCGATTCACGCACAGTCACTGCACCGAATGTTGCAAAAAAAGGTGCGGAGAGATGGCTGGCAGCAATATGTATCTGTGCTGACCCCGCCATTTTTGCCAGGCTCAGAACCTTTCTCATGATGGCTGAACCTATGCCTGATCTCTGTGTCCGCGGCGACAGCAGAATCCAGCTCAGATTCTGCCGGGCTGCCCCATTTCCCGTCAGTCCGTAGGCGCCTGCAATAGAGCCATTGTACAGGCAAAGTTCATAGCCGACCGGATCAGAATCAAGAAACCGCTCATAATCGATGCGTTCACTCACCGCAAAGAACTCGGGACAGTTTGCATAAAAGATCGCAAGGCAGATATCTCTGTCTGCTGAAGAGTAAGGTCTGAAAGTAATCTGGGCTGTCATTACGCCTTCCGAAACATTTTCGTAATCGTCAATATAGACACAATTGCACGAACAACACTTTCCGCACATAAATATCCAGATGAAAAGTACTCTTCGGCTGGTCTTCGGACTTCAGGTAACAGGGAACCTTGAAAAATGAGTATTTTCGTTCAAGATCGAGGCGCGAGGAAAATTTTACCGCAGGCATATGACCGATATTCCGAGGATAAAATTTTTTGAGCAACACTGAGATTGGACGAAAAGGCCATTTTGCAAGGTTCCCAACAATATTATTTCCACGGGTCATATAAGGTTACATCACTGATTTCCATATCTGTGATATTTCTTGTTGCAATTGTAAGATTGTTATGGATACCCGTTGCTACAATTTGACAATCAATAATCGGCATTGACTTGCCTGCCATTTCCGATTGTGCTTGTATTGTTCCCCACAAGGAGGCTGTTGCTCTGTCAAAACTTAAGATTCTATTACGAAATCTTTCCGGAAGGTCATTAGCCACCCAAGTTTGTAACAAAATTTTTCTTGAACAACTTGGCATTTTTTCAATGCCTTTATATATCTCACCTATCGTTATTACGCTGAGAAATACATTGTTTTCATCAATATTTGAGATCCAACTTGTTACTTTTTTATCTGGTTGTTTTTGACAAGCTCCGAGATTACGCAGGTGTCTAATAGAAACTTCATAGAATTATATCTCTTGATTTTTCCCTGCTTCTTTCAAGTGAGATGTCTTCTTGCGTTAGAGGGGAATCGTGGAAAAATTGAACCAAGTTGTTTTTGGGCTTGATTAACTTTTTATACTCCTCAATGGAAAGTACAACAACAGCGTCTTTCCCGTGCTTTGTGACTATCTGTGGGCCGTGTTCCTGAGCTTGATTTACCAAGTTGCTGAATTTGTTCTTTGCGTCTTGTAACTGCCAATGATTTTCTATCATAATTGCCCCTCCTTACCTTTAGCTCTAGCCAGTCTAGACAATATTTGTATTTGTTGGATTTGTCAAGGAGGCCAACGCTGCAAAAAACAAATCTACATCCCTCATTCATGCGGGCATCGGTTCTGTCCGCATTGTCAGAGCCATGAAAGTCAGCAGTGGATTGACAACCAACGAGCAAAGCTTCTGCCGATGCCATGTTACCTGGTAACGTTTACCCTTCCCCGCCACCTCCTAGATCTGGCGTATAAGAATCACCGGCACATCTATGCATGTGTGTTTCAGGCCGATCAGACACTACTCAAAACGATCACCACACATGACACCAAGCTCGGCGGCGATGCCCGATTTACCGCCATGTTACATACCCATGCACGAAACCTTGACATCCACCCACACATTCATGTGGTAACCTTGAAAAATGAGAATTTTTGTTCAAGATCAAGGCATAAAAGAAATGTTACCGCAGGCATATAGGCAATATTCCGGGGATAACATTTATTGAACAACGAAGAGATTGGGCAAAAAGGCCATTTTTCAAGGTTGCCGTAAAATTGTCCCGGCCGCACACAACGTCTTAAAAACCAATTACGGCAACAAAACCTTGCTTTCGCTCCTGACCAATCCCGTTAGTAATGAGCTTTTTAAAATAATGTTGAATAATTACTTTCCTTGATGTACAATAAGTACGAAATGTACATCTAGGAGATAATCATGGCTACCAAAGTAACAACAGCAGAAGCAAGGAAAAAACTTGCTGATATCGTTAATAGCGTTGCCTATGGTAAAGATACCGTTGTCCTTACAAGGCGAGGTAAAGAACTTGCAGCTTTAATCTCAATTGAAGATCTAAAGCTTTTGCAACAATTGGAAGAAGAGAAAGACATCAAAGATGCCTGGCAAGCAAAAGAAGAACCTGGTGAAAATATTAGATTTTCTGACCTGAAGAAAGAGCTTGAGCCTTGACATACTCAATTGAATTAAAGAATTCAGCGGCCAAAGCTCTACGAAAACTTCCCAAGGCAGCTCAAAAACGAATTGTTGCTAAATTGACTGAATTTGAAACTTCACTACCTTCCACTGAAGAAACTAAATTGAAAGGGAATAACCCTTTTCATCGTGTTCGTGTTGGTGATTACCGGATTATCTATGAAATCCAAAATGATATCCTTGTGATATTGATTCTTAAAATCGGTCATCGTAAAGATATCTACCGACAAATCTCCTAATTCCCCTCACCATCAAATTTGTTCGGACTCTTCCGATTCCCGCCGAGACGCCTCGAAGGCGTTCACGGCCTTTTTCACCCGGCGGGCGGCCCGCTGTGAGTCCAGGTCCGTAATGTCGACTCGCAGATCGGCGCGTTCGTATGTCTTGCGGAAGTAGGTGATGTCCTTCTTGATCTCTCTCAGGTACAGACGCTTCTCCTCAACCGTCAGGTTCTTCTGGATCAGCTTTGAGTCAATATCATAGAATGTGAGCCGCTCAACGATGTTCGCAGGTGTTGATTCTCACATTAAATGCACAGCATTTGTCTGAATATCTTACCAGTGATATCAGAATATTTTGCAGGCGTCCCCCCCGGGCGTGCGTCGCGTAGCGCCGCCCGGGGGGAGCATCTCGGCACGACTAGAGTACAGATTTACTCAGAACAATGCATCATATTCTGAGTCCTTCTTCTCTGCGTAGTGTCCGTGTCCGGATTGATCAGTGGTTACGAGTCGGCAATACTGTTTGACGATACGGTTTAGTTCTTCAGCCAGTTCAAGCAATTCGGCAAGAAACTGGATGGTCTGTTCAGGTTTCATGATGTGCTCCATGATAAAGTGGTGAATGGATGGTATCAGACGAGCTCCGAGTCGGCACACCGAACATGCTCCGCTGTTACCTCTTGTGTTTTTTCAGCGGCAGCGGCGATCATGGCGCCGCGGGCAAGATGGTTGGCTTTGCGAAAGAGCCCGCCGGAGCCCTGATGAATGGCGGTTACCGCCTGATCGGTAAAGGGTGAGTTTTTTATTCCGGCAATGGTGAGATGATGGTCAAGATACTCACCCATCGCCTGCCGGGTGACCGCCGGCAGATGACTTCTGGCAACAATGCGGGAAGCCAGTGGGATGGCAGTGCGGTAGAGCAGGTTTTCGGCCAGGTTATTCTGGCCGGCCAGCACCATGGGCAGCCACGGTTTGGAGTCGGCCTCGAACTGGGTGATGGTATGGAGCTCGGCAAAGACATCGAGGCGCAGCAGTGAGGCCTCATCGATAATCAGCAGGGGTTGCTGCTTTTTACCGGCGACCAGGCTGTCGATCTGTGCTCTGATCAGCCGGGTCAATACGGCCCGTGAGGACGATGCGGTGGCGATATCAAGCTCGGCCAGGAGCTGGCGGTAGAGTTCGAGAATAGAGCCGGCCGAAGCGGTGACCCACAGGGTTTTGTACCGAGAGGGATGAAGCGTTCCACAGCTGTAGCGCACGGCGGTTGATGTGCCGGCGCCGACTTCGCCGGTGACGAGCATGATGGCGCCCAGACGCAAGACATAGTCGAGGCGCTGCTGGACGCCGAGCAATTCCGGGGTGGTGAGCACCTGCTCAAGGGCGAGATCAGCCCTGAAGGGCTCCGCACTGAGGCCGAAGAAACTTCGATAGCTCATGATCCACCTCCGTCGGCGCCAGGATCAAAGGGCAGCCGTCCGGGTTGGCATGTCGTGGTCTTGGCGAGCATCTCTTCACCGCCGTTTTTGGTTCGTTTCACCAGGGTGTTGACCACCAGATCAACCGGCCTGAGCAGACCACACTATAGTGGACCCCAAAAATGGGACAGCAAATTAAGTTATTTTCCTCACCATAACGGGGATACTGAAAAATGACAGAAAAAAGGCGCAGGACCTACACCGCGGCATTCAAGGCAAAGGTTGGCTTGGAGGCGATCCGTGGGGTACAGACTACTAACGAAATTGCCCAGGCATACGGTGTCCATCCGGTGCAAGTCGGCCACTGGAAAAAGGCGATCACCGAACAAGCCGGGACACTGTTTGAAACCAAGCGGGGACGCAAAAAACGCGACGAAGCCACTGAGCCGGATAGATTATACACGGAAATCGGCCGGTTGAACATGGAGCTGGACTGGTTGAAAAAAAAGTCCGGACTGAGCCGATGAGCGTTCGACAAACCTGGATAGAGCCTGCTCCAGCAGGCGAATCCTCAGCTCTATCGCTGAGTCGCCAGTGTGAACTGGCCGGAGTAACCCGCTCAGGGGTCTATCGGTGCTGGAAGGGTGACACTCCGGTCAGCGAGCTGGATCTGAAACTGCTGAGGTTAATTGATGCCGAGTACACCCGCCGTCCCTTTTACGGCAGCAGGAGAATGGTCTTATCGTTACGTGATGCTGGGTATCAGGTCAACCGTAAGCGGGTACAGCGTTTGATGAAGGTACTCGGACTTGCCGGCATGCTGCCCGGACCTCATACCAGCAAACCGCATCCCACCCATAAGATCTATCCTTACCTGCTGCGTGGTGTGGCCATTACGCGACCAGACCAAGTGTGGAGCGCCGATATCACCTATATCCGGTTGGCCCACGGGTTTGCCTATCTGGTGGCGATCATGGACTGGTATTCTCGTCGGGTCTTGGCCTGGCGGTTGTCAAATACACTTGATTCAGGCTTCTGTATCGACTGCCTGGAAGAAGCACTCCGTACGTATGGTGCGCCTGAGATATTCAACACTGACCAGGGGGCTCAATTTACCAGTACGGCTTTTACGAAGGTGCTTACGGATGCGAAGATTGCGATCAGCATGGATGGACGGGGCAGGGCATTGGATAATATTTTCGTCGAGCGGTTGTGGCGCAGCGTCAAATATGAGGATATTTACCTCAAGGGGTACGAGTTCTTTGCCGAATTGTACCGTGGCCTCCGAGCGTATTTCACCTATTATAACGACGAGCGCCCCCATCAGGCGTTGGGCTATCTTACGCCCACATCAGTCTATCGAGCGGGCACGGGCGGGGGTGCGGAAATAAAGGATCATTTCAACACGGATAGCTCCGGTACCATTTCGGCTCCGCTTCGCTCCACCGAAATGGTACCGGAAAGAGGAACTGGGGCAGCGCTACTCCGCTGCGAATAAAGGAAAGGGAAATAACTTAAATTCAGGGGAAAATTGTCCTTGACTTGGGGTCCACCTCACACGACTGCCCCTTACAGAAGATTTCGACCCGTTCCGGCCGATCATCGTTGAACAAGAGCGTGACCCGTTCACCGATCAATTGAACCGGGGCTTCGAAGAGTCGTCCGTCGATGGTGACGACCCGGTCTTTGCTGACCCGGCGCCGCACTTCTTTACGGAAGTGATCAGTAAGATCAGCGGGTGCTTCGCGAATCATTTCAAGATGAGCGGCAAAGCGGTTGAACGGGGTCATCGCGGTGACCGAATGAACCCGATGCAGATAGTCCGTTTCCAGCCAGTGCTGGAACCGCTCATTGAGCTGAGCAAGGGTGTCGGGTTGGTCATCGAGGCGCGAGATAAACCGGGATCTGACGGTGCGAAAGAACCGCTCGATCTTGCCGCGCCCCTGTGGGGTATAGGGGCGGCTGTGGATCAGGGCGATGCCGAGCGAGGCACAGATTCGTTCGAGATGGCGTGAGCGAAAGGCGGCGCCGTTGTCCACGTAGAGTTTACGCGGCAGTCCTCTGGTAAGCAGGGCCTGGCGAAAGACCTGGAGCCAGGATTCGAGTTTTTCCGAAGAGAAGAACTCGCCGTGGGTAATGAACCGGGAATGATCGTCAAGAATGGCGATCAGATACGCTTTGCGCCTTTTGCCGGCGCCTTTTACCAGCGGGCCGTGCATGATATCTGATTGCCAGATATCGTTGGGGAATTCGGCCTCGTAACGCCGTCGATCCACCGGGGCTCCCTTGTGCAGGGCGGCGCTGTCAAGCTTTTCCTGGGTGAGGATGCGATAGGCGGTGGAGAGACTCAGCGTCGTGCCGGGTGTGATCAGTTGTTTTTCAGCAAGTGCTTGCACCAGCCGCCAGACCGGCCAACCTGGTTGTTCTTTGCGCAACCGGATCAGGGCGCCGCGAGTCTCATCATCGACCGTGCGAGAGCATCCCCGGTCGCACCGCCTGGCCGGCATCAAGGCACTGAGCTCGCGGCCGCCCCGCTCATAGAGTCGCAGCCAGCGCCTGACGGTGGCTGCCGACACCCGGGTGCGATGAGAGCCGGGGATATGCCAGTGCTGCTCACTTTTTTGATAGATGAGTTCGGTCAACTCACCGGGTTCGAGTCGTGATGCAACCAACTCGCTGATGACTCCGAAGCGAAACAGGGCAACTTCGGTACGCAAGGCTTCGTCTTCCATGGGCGTCCTCCTGGGTATGGGGTATCAGAGTCGGGTTATCCGAGTCTGTCTGCCGATACCATGCTCAGAGGCCGCCGGGCAGAGCTACAATACGGTAGGGTGGGTCATGGATGTGTCGATTGTCATGGTGTATTGCTTGGGTGACCGGGATGATGTTTCGTGCAATGAGTCGGGTGAATCCTTCCCGGTGGGTAAGCTGAGCGGACATCCCGAAGACCAGCCGAATCATCCGACCTAGCCGACGCCACCACTGGCGTTGGCGCGAACGGGGCAGATCGGGCCGCCAGCGTTTTGTGCTCTGTCGGTGGGTAATTGCCTGCTGGATCTCAGCACTGGAACTGCGATACCGGGGCCAATATCCCCGTGGTTTCAACCGATGAACGGCGCGGCACTGCGAACAGAACAGACGTCGAAGATAGACACAATGAGAAAAGCAGCTAAACCAGGCGACAACAAATCCATGCCACCACAACCGTCCACCGCACCGGGGACAGCACGATGGTTTATTCCAGGGGTAGGCGGTGCCGAGACGAGCAATTTCCTTGACGGATGCGGCAACAAACAGTACCACAAGGCAACTCCTTTCAGGAAGTAGGTTTCCTGCCTGGAGGGCTGCCGGGGCCGTGTCCACGGCCCCGGCAGCCACCACTCACGAGGGGTGTACAATAACGTTACGAGAATTCAAGATAATCTGCAGTGTCACCACCCACTGCTAACAGATTCTGACAAAAAAGGCTGGTTTTATTTTAGATAATCTGGGGTTCAACAGCAGGCTTGTCGCTGAGTGCAACGGTAATGCCGCTGGACTTCTTTATGGCTCGAAGATACCCGCCCATCAGACCGCTCGGTTGCAGCGCTATGACACTGTGCTGGCTCGCGGGGCGGTTCAGCAGATACACCAGAGCCTTCGCTGCCTTGTTGCGGTAGGAATGAGCCGTAAGGAACTTGCTCTGAAGTCGTTCGATGCTGGTACCGAAGAACCTCTCTATCTCATGGTCTAGATCGAAGAAGGCGACGCCCAGAAGCCGTGCCAGTTCACTCCCCACAGTCGTCTTGCCAACGCAGCCGACTCCTGTCAGGAAGATGCGCATTGCTGTTCCCCGATGCTGAATCATCTGCTGTCCGAACGTTGCCCATAACCGGCTGCACAAAGCGGTGCGAGGAACGAGTGGTGCTTTTGGTGTCTGAGTTTATGGGCTTGTTTTGCCATTTTTTGCTCTAAGAGGAAATCTATCAGGGTGCTCAATTGATTCAATACCAAGATCTACATCAAGGTCCGGCCAATAAAAATGGCCGGGCGTAGGTTCTTCGACGTTCAGGATCTTTCCAATGGGGGCATCTTTAAACCAAGGGAAGTCATCATATGACATAAACAGCTCCTTTCCTGCCGAAAGAAGCCATACACCATGACTTGATATGTTAGTTACTTCAGTCTGAAAAGTAATTGCGCCAAGCATTTGTGAATTAATGGTAATGCTCCTCAATAATGCTCTCTATCTGTTTTAATTGAATTCTAGAAAGTCTATGATTTTTAGCCAATTCAATTTCCGGTTCTAGCCAGAACTTCGCTTCACCACCTCGAGAATATATATGCACATGCATTCTAGATTCTTCTCGTGAAAAGAAGAAGAATCGATAGCTTCCATCTCTATAAATTGTTGGGCTCATCACCTGTTCTTTTGGTTGATTCCTGGCATAACGCCAATGTTCACCGGATTGGCCTAGCGCGCGGAGCGTGCCTTGGCACATTCAGGTAGAACTAGCTGTTGGTGGACGAAGCCGCTCCGCGGCAGGTCTTTGATTCACGCTCCTGTTGAAATTACTACCTTCCTGGTATTTTCTTACTCAAATCACGCCGGCAGTGCAATACCGCATCGCCGGGCCCTAGAAGCGCTGGAGTACTGCCGGCACCAGCACGGTACGCACATGCTGGCCCAGTGCCCTGAAAAACAGTGTAGACACGTACTCTACATCCCTCACTCATGCGGGCATCGGTTCTGTCCGCATTGTCAGAGCCATGAAAGCCAGCAGTGGATTGACAACCAACGAGCAAAGCTTCTGTCGGCACCATATTACCTGGTAACATTCACCCTTCCCCGCCCACTCCGAGATCTGGCGTATAAGAATCAGCGGCGCGACTACGCATGTATGTTTCAGGCCGGTCAACAGGCACTCAAAACGTTCACCACACATGACACCAAGCTCGGCGGTGATGGCGGATTTACCGCCATGTTACTTGCGCCCCCGCTGCGGAGCCCCGATGAAAATTATCATGACCATGCTGCCACAGCCACCACCCGGAAAAGCCGTGTTGTTTACCTGATCCTAAACGGAGGGCCGCCTATACAAAACTCGACATCATTGGCAGTGCAAAAAAACCGGTGTAAACCGGCGCTGGATACGTGCGCCCTCAAAAGCGCCGGCTGGCTCCGGTGTGCTCTGATACTTGCTGAGTCATGCCTTAAAAACCAATTACGGCTTCCAAACCCTGCTTTCTCTTCTGCACAATCCCGATAAAAAAACACTCCCTTAAAAAGCTATTTTCTAGGTGGCTGCCGGGTTCGTCCAACAAACGGTTCAGATCGTGGCTCGTTCCTCGCACGATCTAACCTTATTCGTTATGCAATATCACTACTGTCCGGGTGTTTTTCTCTGAGCACAGTATAACCTTTTAATATTACATGCTATACGCGTCAAAATGGCCATAATCGACTTGAAATCACATCCTTTTCTGAGGATGATCCCCGGTAAAACCCTTGGGGGGGGACACAGATGTTTACCGGTCGATTGATTTTCAAGCAGGTTATGGACTTCATACCGCTGTCAACCTTTCATCGTTGCGTTGCAAAGTACCAGGGCAACTCCAACGTAAAAACATTTACGTGTCTCGATCAGTTTCTCTGCATGGCGTTTGCCCAGATCACCCACCGGGAAAGTCTGCGAGATATCGAGATTTGCCTTCGCTCCCAAAACAAGAAACTCTACCACATGGGTATCCGCGGACGAGTCTCCAGATCAACGCTCGCCGATGCCAACGAAAAGCGCGATTGGCGCATCTATGCCGAGCTTGCTCAACACCTCATCGCTATTGCCAGAGACCTCTACCGGGAAGATCAGTTTCTCGAAGAGTTAGACGAAACGGTATATGCTCTGGATTCAACCACCATCGATCTGTGCTTGTCAGTGTTTCCCTGGGCGGTTTTCCGCAAGAAAAAAGGTGCTGTCAAACTGCACACGTTGTTGGATCTACGGGGAAACATACCCACATTTATCCATATTTCCGACGGCAAACTGCACGATGTCAACGCGCTCGATTTGTTACCGTTGGAAACAGGCGCATATTATGTCATGGACCGGGGTTACCTGGATTTCCAACGACTCTACACCTTCAACCGAGTGCCTGCTTTTTTCGTGACTCGCGCCAAAGCAAATACGCAATACAAAAGGCGATATTCACATACGGTCGACAAAACGACAGGCCTCCGTTGCGATCAAACAATCACGCTGAGTGGTTATTATACCAGCAAGTATTATCCAGACATTCTGCGTCGCGTGAAATTTCACGATGCGGCCACCACACAGACACTTGTTTTTCTCACCAACAATTTCTCTCTACCCGCATTAACAATAGCTCAGCTGTATCGAAGCCGATGGCAGGTCGAGCTGTTTTTCAAATGGATCAAGCAACATTTGAGGATAAAACGCTTTTTGGGCACCTCAGAGAATGCGGTGAAGACTCAGGTCTGGATAGCAGTCTGCGTTTATGTCCTGGTAGCCATTATGAAAAAACGGCTCAACCTCACCGAGAGCCTCTACACAATTTTACAGATTTTAAGTGTTACCTCTTTCGAAAAAGTACCCTTTTATCAACTTGTTACAGAGATGAACTACAAAAACCCAGACCAGACTGGACTATAAGCAACTGAAATTATTCTAATATTAACCGGACACTAGTGATGCAATATCTAAATTTTCCTTTCAGGTCAGTTCGTTTTGTAACTTTCCAGAATAGGGACAATTTCTGAATTCTCTCAAATTTGCTGTACATTTGCTTGCTACAAACAAATCACAACTTTCAACCTTTGGCTCTGTCTTTATTCTGTCATCAATGTAATTCAGCGTGAGTACAACCTTTTCATTAGTAACAGTACATTGAAGTGCTTTGTCTATTGATTTAATATTTACTGACATTTTCACTCCTTTTTGATTTTTTTAAACCATAACGTCCGCCAATGAGCAGCGGCCCAAATGAGTTTCTATTCCGCACGGCCTTTACGTAAAACCGCTCTCTTTACGCCGTCTGCTCCAGTGGAATTGTTATGACAAGATCTGCCAGCATACATAAAAAGTAAGTTTCTGATTTACCAGCTTTACTCAAATGGATTATATCCCGGTTCTTTGTAAAGGCTGCTTTTTCTATTAAGAATATCGGGCTTATAAACTTTTTCGGCCCAATTTTCCTTTTCAATTTCCTCGAAGGCCACAGAAACTGATTTTTTCTCACACTTTGCAATGGCAACAACGTCTTTGACTATTTCGTTTGCAAGTTTTGTCTTTTGTTCCTCAGATCTTCCGGGGTAAAGTTTCACAATTACATGTGGCATAGTGGACCTCCGATTCTTAGTCGGCATAACATTCGCATAACCGGCATGGCTGGAGCGCTAGCGGTAGCCGCGTCCGTGTTGATGCGATGGTTATGTGGCTGTCTTTATGATAATTTCATTCATTATTTTTTTCTTTCCATGGAAAGAATACAAGTAAAAATGTACCTAAAAATACTGATAATGCAACATTTATATACTCTCGTTTTGGAAATTGGTCAGTGGTAATTAGAAAAACATATGTCAAAGCAATAGAAAAGGAAAAGACGATGAGGGTGATTATCATATGCCTATTTCTCAGAGGATCCAATGCAGAAAATATCATAAGCAGTACGGGGATTATTCCAGTTGTTCCAATAATCTTTACCATATTGTCTTGATAACTACCTATTTTGAAACCGAGCAGTTGATGGTAAAAATTTGAATAGAACCAGTGAGAAAGTGGCCACCAAAATAGCAGAAAAATTCCAACTACCCACAGAAAAATCTTGATGATTCTTAATTTCATTTCATTGTTCAACATTGAGGCCTCCTTACCCTCAATATATTGAGCCACATAACGGCCGAGTTGACGTGTAAATTGCGTTAATAATGGCAGCGGTAGCTGCCGATTATTGGGGCAATTTGCACCGTCCAACGATTGGTTTGCGCAGCGCAGCGGAGCAAACCACTTATTATCAGTGCAATTTGCCCTGATAACTTGATATTAACCCCTAAAACAGGTCAATTTGCCTTGATAACAGTTAAAATTCATGTTATCGATGCAATTTGTCTTGATAATTGCAAGTGCTCTTCTGTTGTAACGTGCAGCACATGCCTATATTAAAAGCCCACAGCATAACTCCAACAACACTACAGGAAATAGTTCAGCACGGCAAGAAAAAACTTCTTGAAGAAGTGGCTGAGTATATGCGCCTTAAGCACTACTCCATTCATCCCGAACGGCAGTATTGTGACTGGATTGCCAAGTATGTTTGCTATCACGGTATGTGCTCACGAGAGGACATGCGTAACGGCGCACAAAAGATTGAACAGTTTCTTACCCATCTTGCCACTCACAAGCATGTTTCCGCCGCCACCCAGAATCAGGCCATGAATGCTCTGGTTTTTCTGTACCGCCATATTCAGATGGCTTCGACAAGAACCATGTTCCCTTCATACGGGAATTGACCCGACATCCATAATTATTAGAAATTACTGGATTCCCGCTTTCGCGGGAATGACGGGAGCGAGTAATTTTGAGGCTTTTACGAGTTCATCATATTCTGATGGTGTCGTAAAAACCCATGTTCCCGTCATACCGGAATTGATCCGACATCCATTAGCAAATGAAATCCCTGGATTCCCACTGCAGCCTGCCCTTGAGTGTTGTTATCGAGGGCGGGAATGACGGGCGCAAGTAATTTTGAGGTTTTTGCGAGATCATCGAACAATGATGGTGTCGTAAAAACCCATGTTCCCGTCATACCGGAATTAATCCAACATCCATTAGTAATTGAAATCCCTGGATTCCCGCCGCAGCCTGCCCTTGAGTGTTGTTATCGAGGGCGGGAATGACGGCAGCAAGCAATATCACGGTTTTTACGAATCAATCACACAATGGTGATGGTAAGCTTCTTTTCTATTTGCAACTCGGTGACATATTTGAACGTGTAAAAACACGGGGATTTCTTGTTTCAATGTTTGTGAGATATGTTCGTGCCGCAAGCCGCGGCTTATTACACGTTTAGCGGTGCCAATTTCGCCGCAACTTGTTATCCTTTCCGCATGTCTTTGGTTGATTGCAAAAATCTTGATCGCAAAGGGCTTGAGCGCTTTGCCGAGAGGCTTGGCCAGTCGGCGTTTCGCGGCCGGCAGATTATGGCGTGGCTCTATCGGCCGGGGGTGGTGGAGTTTTCTCAGATGAGTGATCTGGCCAAGAGTTTTCGGGCATTGCTGCCGGAACATGCGACGATCTCCTGCTTTGCTGCGCCGGTGGCGGAAACATCGGTGGACGGTAGTGTCAAGTTCGCCTTCACCCTTTCGGACGGCGCGATCATCGAGTCAGTGCTCATTCCCGAGCAGGAGCGCAACACCCTGTGCATTTCCACCCAGGTGGGGTGTGCCATGGAGTGCGCCTTCTGCAAGACCGGCGCCATGGGGTTTGGCCGCAACCTCTCACCCGCCGAGATGATAAACCAGCTCTGCGCGGTGCGCGATTATCTGGCGCAGCACGATGATTCCAATTTTATTGGGCCGCCGTCGCTCTCCAATATCGTCTTTATGGGGATGGGTGAGCCGCTCAACAATCTCGACAATTTGCTCACCACCATCTCGATCATGACCGACCAGTTGGGCCTCGATCTGGCCAGCCGGCGCATCACCGTCTCCACCTGCGGGATCGTGCCGAAGCTGCGCATCTTAGGCGAGCAGACCAGCGTCAATCTGGCCATTTCCCTGCACGCCGTCGACAACGACACCCGCACCAGGCTGATGCCCATTAACCGGCGCTATCCCATCGAAGAACTGTTGGCCGCCTGCCGGGAATACCCCATCCAGCGGCGCAAGCGCATTATGTTTGAATATGTGATGCTGGCAGGCGTCAACGACGGTGATGGGCAGGCGCGGGAACTGGCGAAGCTGCTCAGGGGGATTCCCTGCAAGATCAACCTGCTCGCCTTTAACGAGTGTGAGGGGATCGGCTACCGGGCCTCACCACCTGAGCGAATTCTTGCCTTTCAGGAAATTTTGCGCAAGGCCCACTATTCGGTATTTATCAGAACCAGCCGCGGCGCCGATATCGACGCGGCCTGCGGCCAGCTGGCGGGTCGGGTGAGGGCTGATGTCGGGGGCGCTACAGCTCCCCTTCTTCAAAATCGTTGATAAAGGATCGGGGCAGCTCGGCCAGGTTGAATTTCTGAGCCTCTTCGATGCCTGCCTGCAGCGCTTCTCTGTTCATCTCCTCGGTGCCTTTGGGAACCCGGGCAAGCAGCGCCTTTTCCAGGTTCTGCAAAATCACCTGGCCACAGAGAAAGCCCACCGCCCCCAGCGCCACCATGTTGGCCACCATCTCGCGGCCGATATCGTGACGGGCGATATGGGTAAAGGGAATGGCGATGGCGCGGCTGGTGGGAAGCTGTTCCACCAGGGTTTTGTCTACCACCAGCAGGCCGTCCGCCTTGATCCCGAAGAAATAGGCGTCGCAGGCGGCCTGGGTCATGGCCAGGAGCAGATCGATGTGCAGGGCCTTGGGGTAATCGATGGGCTTGTTTGAGATAACCACCTCCGCCTTGGATTTGCCGCCGCGTGCCTCGGGGCCGTAGCTCTGGGTCTGGCAGACGTATTTGCCGTCCAGGGTACCCACCGCCTCGGCCATCACCACGGCGGCGGTGATGATGCCCTGGCCGCCGGAGCCGGAAAAGCAGATTTCGTATCGATAGGCTGATTCTTGTGGGGTTGACTCCGCCATGAATTGGGTTCCTGTGTTATGTTTTGGGTGCGGACTGGGGGGATCAGTAATCCTGGTCATCCTCATCGTGAAGCTCGCCGGGCAGCTGGCACGATTCGTGCCTGATGCGGGCATACTCCTCGGTGGAGATGGGTTTTTCCACATCGCAGAGTACCCCGATGGTAAATTTGCCTTCCATTTCCTCGGCGCTCATCTTTTTTGCCTTGGCAACGGGCACCGCCTGGTCGCGAAAGGTGTTGATCATCTGGATGGCGCCGCCCAGTTTGTTGCGCCGGCCGTGCTGGACATGGCAGTTGGAAATCACCTCCACCACCGCAAAGCCGCGCTTGACGATGGCCTGCTCGATCATCCGATCGAGATGGGCGGCATGATAGACGGTGCCCCGCGCCACAAAGCTGGCGCCGGCGGTAATGGCCAGTTCGGAGATGGAAAAGTCGTGCTCCACGTGGCCATACACCGAGGTGGTGGAGCGGCTTCCGTACGGGGTGGTGGGCGAATATTGGCCGCCGGTCATCCCGTAGGTGGAGTTGTTGACGATAATGGCGGTGATATTGATGTTACGCCGGGCGGCATGGATGAAATGGTTGCCGCCGATGGCGGTGGCGTCGCCGTCGCCCATCACGGTGATTACCCGAAGCCGCGGTTTGGCCAGCTTGACGCCGGTGGCAAAGGTGAGCGCCCGGCCATGGGTGGTGTGCAGGGTGTTGAAATCGATATAGGTGGTCATCCGGCTGGAGCAGCCGATGCCTGAAGCCACCACCACATCGTCCTTGTCGTAGCCCAGCGAATGGATGGCGCGCAGCAGCGAACCGAGCACGATGCCGTTGCCGCAGCCGGGGCACCAGACGTGGGGAAATTTCTTGTTGTGGCGCAGGTAATTCTGTCTGATTACTTCAGCTTCGACAACCATCTTGTATCTCTTTGCGTTGTTTATTTACCAGGGCGTGAGCGGTGCTCAGCCTCCGCGACCGGTTACCGGTCTCAGGCACAGGAAAGAATCTGTTTGGTGATTTCATCAGGGGTTATCATCTGGCCGTCGTAGCGGCTGTGTTTGATTACCCGGCAGTCGTACTGATTCACCCGGTTGACCTCACGAGACATCTGTCCCATGTTCAGCTCCGAGACAATTGCCGCCTTGCATTGCCGCAGGGCGGAGTCAATCGCCTTGCGCGGAAATGGAAACAGCGTGACAAGCTGCACCAGGCCCACTTTGACCCCGTGCTCCCTGGCATTCTTGACGGCCATCCGGGCGGCGCGGGAGACGCAGCCGTAGGTAATCACGCAGATATCGGCATCGGCCATGTCAAAGGTCTTGGTCATCATGATCTCGGGAAACCCTTTGGTAATCTTGTCATGCAGGCGGTTGTGAAAGCCTTCGATCTCCTTAGGGTTCTGGGTGGGAAATCCCCATTCATCATGCACCAGTCCAGTCACATGATGGTGATAACCGTCACCGAATATGGCCATATCGGGTACCCCCCGATTATTGGTGGCATAGGGTTTGTACCACTCCGGCGGGGTTTTCGGGGCGATCCGGTCCACCACCCGCACCTGCTCGGTTTGTGGGAGGGTGATACACTCGCGGGTATGGGCCACTACCTCGTCTGAGAGCAGGATGACCGGCACCCGGTATTTTTCCGAAAGGTTGAAGGCCTTGACGGTGATGGAAAAGCAGTCGGATACGCTGGACACTGCCAGCACAATGATGGGGTGATCACCATGGGTGCCCCACCGTGCCATCAACACATCGCCCTGGGCGACATTGGTGGGCAGCCCGGTGGAGGGCCCGCCGCGCATGACGTTGACCACCACGCAGGGCACTTCGGCGATACAGGCATAGCCGAGGTTTTCCTGCATCAGCGAGAAACCGGGGCCGCTGGTGGCGGTCATCGATTTGACGCCGGCAAGGGACGCACCGATAATTGCCCCCATGGAGGCGATTTCATCCTCCATCTGGATAAAGGTGCCGTTCACCTGGGGGAGCTTCACCGAAAGCAGCTCGGCGATCTCGGAGGCGGGGGTGATCGGGTAACCGGCATAAAACCTACAGCCGGCCGCCAACGCCCCGTAGACGATTGCCTCATTGCCCTGGAGAAGGAGGCGCTCGCCCGGTTTACGCGGATCCATTGGTTCTTCTCCTTTTTGGGTAGCGATCTTTTACGGTGACGGCAAAATCCGGGCAGTGAATTTCACAATTGCGGCAACCAATGCATCCATCCATATCGTCGATGTAGGGTCTTCCTTCCTCATCCAGCAGGATCACCTTTTTAGGACACATGGCCGCACATAAGCTGCAGGTCTTGCACCACTCGTAAAAAAACTTTACGCAGTAGTACTTCTTCTGCCTGCCTTCCGGCGGGGTGCGCGGTTGCTGGTCGGGGTCGTCTTCGGGTTGGTCGGAGAGGTTCGGAGAGGTGGCTTGTTCGGGAGGTTCCGTCTGTTCGGGTGCCATGATTTTTTGTGTAATATTTCAATAAGACCGTTTTGTCGTTCGCGGATATCTGTATCCGGGGTAAAAACGGTATAACTTCGCCCAGTTATACTTCCCCCTTTATCGCTATGAATTGGCCGTGTCAAGGCAAATCGTCAGCATATTCGATAATAATGGTAACGCACTGAATCTGTCCTGAATGTGCCCCAGAAGGATTCTACTTTTTATGGGGTCGAACGAATCTAAAAATTACTTTCTTTCGTCATCAATGCGAATGCGAGAGTCATGTGATTTCAATCAGTTATTGATGTTTGATCAATGTAAAATGGGGAAAAAAAAGAAATCTCACCGCACCATCACTGATTGATGATCTCGCAAAAACTGCAAAATTGCCTACTATCGTCATTCCCGCCCTCGATAACAACACTCAAGGGCAGGCTGCAGTGGGAATCCAGTGATTTTAATTAATTATGGGTGCCAGGTCAATTCCGGTATGACAGGAATATGGGTTTTTACGAGTCTACCGTTTATTGCAGCAGGATCAGCACCAACACATTCACACAGCCAATGGTAAAACCAAGTATCGCGCCAAACAGGTTTATGTATTTGAACTGCTCCTGCATGATAAGCAGGAGAAGCCGTTCGATCCGCAGCAGATCAAAGGTGTTTATCCGGTCGGTGGCAATTTTGGCGATGTTGATGGTGGCCAGAACTCCCGGCAGCTCAGCGACCAGCAGCGTGGTGGTCTGTTTCTGGAGAAAACGATAGAGCCCGTTTCGCAGTCGCCGGGGAACCAGCGCCCCCAGCTTACCCGCCGGGGCGCTGCGCAGTGAGTTGATGTATGAGTAAAGCAGCTTTTCGATACCGTTACGCGCTTTATCGGTGCGCAGATAACACAGGAGGCTGGCTGATACGGATTGGCCGATATGATGCAGCAGGTCAGGATTGCCAAGTGATTTTTGCAACCCGCCGATGGAGGTGGTTTCAGGCGCGTAGAGCTCGGTAAGGTGGGTGCGGATGGTTTGGGTGATTAAAGCGGCGGTTTGCTCCGTGTGCACCAATTTTGTGATGGAGTCGGCAAGGGTGTGAGCCAAGGTGTCCTTGCCGGTTTCAGTCAGGCCGCCGCACAACTCCGCCAGCGGTTTTGCCAGCATGGCTCTGGCACGTTCCAGCAGAAGCGTTCGAACTTTGGTAACGATTGTATCGCCGGCAAGAAAGTCGGCGACCTGATCTTCTCGCTCATTGAGAAACCCGGCAATGTGTTCACGCAGGGTATCCACATTGATGAACCCCTTGAGCATGGCGCCGCGCGGACCCAGCGATTCGATGAATGTGTCGATCGCCGCGCAGATGGTGTCCACTGCCTGGGCCCGCATGGAATCGGTACGCAATGACAAGACCCCGCTTTTCACCAGAGGCTCGGCCTGATCGCCAACCGACTCGGCAATCATCCGGGCCCCTTCTTCGCCGATGAGATCAGTCACCGTCAATTGACTCTCGAAGAGGTCTCGGATGGTTCCGGTAAGGTAGGTGTGCAGTGCGGTGGCGGTGGCCGGGGATGCACACAGACGGTGCACAAAGGTCTCAAATGTCTGCCAGCTCAGGGTTCTGGTCCGTTCGTCAACCAGTGCATCTATTGGTGTCTCGGCTACAGAGGCGAGAAACTGCTGGGTATTGTGCTCGATCAACTGCTCAACCTGGGTGGTGTGCAGCAGGTCTTGTATGCCGGCGGCTGTCTGCCGGGAGACGACCCGAATGAACAGTTCAACGGCCCGCTCATAGGGGGCCGGGATAAGCGATGCGGTACCGGCTTCCGCACTGTTCAGATACGCTTCCACCCGTGAACTGATCATGACAAAGAGGTGGGCCTGAAACTGGGGCTGCTGCACGGCAATGTTCACCTGATCGGCGGTAATCAGATGCTCCCCCACCATCTCGCCGATATTTTCGGCCAGCTCGTAACGTTTGGATGGAATCACCCCCGGCGTCAACGGCACCGGAATTGGCCCGATGCGCCACTTCTTGAGGGGCCGAAACAGCATGCGAATGGCAATACGGTTGGTAAGATAACCGATAAAGCCGCCAACCAGCGGCACAACCAGATAGCTAAACCAGGAAGATGGGATAAACAGGATTTCATTCATATTTAAGGGAACCTTGCAAAATGGCCTTTTCGCCCAATCTCATCGTTGCTCCAAAAATTTTATCCTGGCAATATCAACCATATGCCTGCGGTAAAATTTTCCACGCGCCTTGATCTTGAACGAAAATTCTCATTTTTTTAAGCTACCCATAAACCTTGCCGACTTTCAAGGCTGTTGCGGGAGCATCATGTATTGATGAATTCGTAAATACCTCAAAGTTGCTTTCTGCCGTCATTCCCGCGAAAGCGGGAATCCAGTGATTTCAATTAACTATGAATATCGGGTACACTCCAGTATGACTGGGATATGGGGTTTTCCGAAAGCCTCATGTATTGCTCCGGTGATTTTTTTCGAAGATGATGGGAAAACGATGAGGAAACTGTTAACAAGTACTTTTCTTTTTTGTGCGATTGTATCACAATACGGGCTGCGACAGGAGACCACCGTTTTACATTCAACTCAAGCATAAGGACAAAGGGTATGTGGTTTTTCAACTTCTGTAAATCTTCTATCGGCAGAAAATTCTTCATGGCGCTCAGCGGATTGCTGCTGTTGGCTTTTCTGGCCGTGCATGCCTTTGGCAACGCGGCGATCTACGCGGGCAGTAAATATTTCCAGTTCTACGCCGATTTTCTCCACAATTTTCCGGTGCTGGTGTTGCTGGCCTCTGTCGGCCTCGGCTCGGTACTGGTGCTGCACATCGTGCTCGGCCTCAGCCTCTTTCTGGAAAAACGGCAGCGTACCGGTCGCTACGAGGTGTATGCACGGCTCACGGAGAACACCTTCGCGTCGCGCACCATGGGCTACACCGGACTCTTTATCCTGCTGTTTCTGATTATCCACGTAACCACCTTTGTCTTCGCACCGGGTTCCGACACCCCCATTTCCGTGGTGGTCATGGAGCGGTTCAGCTCATTTTTCTTCAGCCTCTTCTATCTGGTCTCCTTTATTGCCCTTGGTGTTCACCTCAACCATGGTTTTTTTTCCATGATGCAGACTTTCGGGTTCAATCACCCACGCTACGATAAAACCATCAGTGTCCTCACCGTTGCCGTACCGGTGGCTTTTCTGGTGATATTTGGCGGCATCCCGCTCTACTTCATGAGCGGCGCCGGCGCCTCGTTTATGCATCATTGAGCTGACCCACCTCATTAGGCTTAAATAGAAAAACCTGGAATCAAACAAATAAGAAGACTATCATGGATCTTACCGCAAACATTCCGGCCGGGCCCCTTGCCGAAAAATGGGATAACCACAGATTTTCGTCAAAACTGGTCAACCCCGCCAACCGGCGTAAATTCAAGATCATCGTCGTGGGCACCGGTCTTGCCGGGGCCTCGGCGGCGGCGACTTTGGCCGAAGCAGGCTATCAGGTGTCGGCCTTTACCTATCATGACAGTCCGCGCCGGGCTCACTCCATCGCCGCTCAGGGAGGGATCAACGCCGCCAAGAACTACACCAATGACGGTGATTCCATCTTTCGTCTGTTTTACGACACCATCAAGGGCGGCGATTTTCGCGCCCGTGAGGCCAACGTCTATCGGCTGGCTCAGGTCTCCAATAACATTATCGACCAATGTGTCGCCCAGGGGGTGCCCTTTGCCCGAGAGTATGGCGGCACCCTGGCCAATCGATCTTTTGGTGGCGCCCAGGTGGCGCGAACCTTTTATGCCCGCGGTCAGACCGGCCAGCAATTGCTACTGGGCGCCTACAGCGCCCTTTCCCGGCAGATCGGCAAAAAAACGGTGACCATGTACAATCGTCGGGAAATGATGGATGTGGTGGTCGTCGACGGCCGTGCCCGTGGTATTGTCGTACGTAATATGCTTAACGGCTCGCTGGAAACGTATCATGCCGACGCCGTGCTGCTCTGCACCGGGGGCTACGGCAATGCCTATTTTCTCTCCACTAACGCCATGGCCTGCAACGTCACCGCCGCCTGGCGAGCCTGCCGGCGCGGCGCCGGTTTCGCCAACCCCAGCTTTGTCCAGATTCACCCCACCTGCATCCCGGTGCATGGTGAGTATCAGTCCAAGCTTACCCTGATGAGTGAGGGATTGCGCAACGACGGTCGTGTCTGGGTGCCCAGCGCGCCCGGTGATTCGCGGCCACCCTCGCAGATTCCCGAAGCCGAGCGCGACTACTATCTGGAGCGCCGCTATCCCAGTTTCGGCAACCTGGTGCCTCGTGATGTAGCCTCGCGAAACGCCAAGGATCAGTGTGACACCGGCCGCGGTGTGGGTGACACGGGGCTGGCGGTATACCTGGATTTTGCCGAGGCAATCAGACGTGATGGTGAAGACGTTATATTCAGGAAATACGGCAATCTCTTTCAGATGTATGAGATGATCACCGATGTCGATCCCATGAAAGAGCCGATGCTCATCTACCCAGCGGTCCACTACACCATGGGCGGGCTCTGGGTTGACTACAATCTGATGACCACCATTCCCGGATTGTTTGCCCTGGGTGAATGTAATTTCTCCGATCACGGCGCCAACCGGCTGGGCGCCAGTGCCCTGATGCAGGGTCTGGCGGACGGTTATTTCGTCATCTCCACGACGGTGGCCAACTATTTCGGCTCCACCAAACTCGATCCGGTTGCCACCGACCATGTAGAATTCAGCTCAGTAAAATCGCAGGTCAGTGATCGTTTATCCCGCATCCTTGCCAACAGTGGCAAGCGCACCGAGAGTTCGGTATCAGTCGATGAGGTTCATAAAGAACTTGGCAGGTTGTTGTGGGATAATTGCGGGCTTGCTCGCAACGCGGCGGGGCTTACCGAGGCATTGGAGAAGCTGCCGTCGATCCGCGAATCGTTCTGGAATAAAGTCTATATTCCCGGTGATGCGCACGATATTAATCAATCGCTGGAGCGGGCCGGCCGGGTTGCCGATTTCCTGGAGTTTGGCGAATTTATGTTGCGCGACGCCCTGGCCCGCAACGAGTCGTGCGGCTGCCACCTGCGTGAGGAAAGTCAGACCGAGGACCATGAAGCCCTGCGCGATGACGAACACTACTGCCACGTCGCCGTATGGGAATACAAGCAAGACGAAGAGCCGGTAATGCACCAGGAACCACTGGTGTTTGAAAATGTCACGCCTTCTCAGCGCAGCTATAAATAACACATCAATTTTATACATAGATATTTGTTATGAAAACCATCGATCTTACTCTCAAGATTTGGCGCCAGAAAAACAACGATGCCCTGGGCGGGTTCGAGACCTACCTGCTGCGCGATATATCCACCGATATGTCGTTTCTGGAGATGCTCGACGTACTCAACGAGCAGTTGACCGCCGAAGGAAAAATACCGGTTGCCTTCGACCACGACTGCCGGGAGGGCATCTGTGGCTCCTGCGGGGCGATGGTAAACGGGATCGCCCACGGCCCGGTGAAATTAAACAACCTCTGCCAGCTTCATATGCGCGCATTCAACAGCGGCGACACTCTGGTGATCGAGCCGTTTCGCTCACGCGCCTTTCCCATTCGCAAAGATTTGATGGTGGACCGATCCGCCCTGGACCGCATCATTCAGGCGGGCGGGTATGTCTCCGTTAACACCGGCGGTGGCGTGGACGGCAACGCCATTCCGATTTCTTCGGAAACTGCTGAACTGGCGATGGATTCGGCCGCCTGTGTCGGGTGTGGGGCATGCGTGGCCAGTTGTCCCAATGATGCCGCCATGCTCTTTACCGGCGCCAAGATTACTCAGCTTGGACTGCTGCCGCAGGGTCAGCCGGAGCGCAAAGAGCGGGCCCGCGCCATGGTGACGCAGATGGACAAGGAGGGATTCGGGTTTTGCTCAAACGAGCGTGAATGTCAGGCCCAATGCCCCAAGGGCATCTCCATCCGTTCCATCGCCCGCATGAACCGCGACTTCTTCAGGGGCAGTCTTTTTGGTGAATAGCCTACCGGCGTGGTGCGTCATCAAGGCGATATCGACTTGCTAATTTTCGCCGATTTTACTCCCGCGCTTCATTTTCCCGCCCTTTACGGGTGATGAGCGACACCGTCGTTGTGGTTGGCGGCGGGCCTGGCGGGCTGCGCTGCGCGAAACTTCTGGCTGATTGCGGCGCCCGGATCGTTCTTCTTGAAAAAAATAGCCGGATTGGGCCAAAAGTGTGCGCCGGCGGCATTACTGAAAAGGGTCTGCTGGCACATATCCCCCGACAGCTCATCGAAAAGAGCTTCACCGACCAGGTTATCGAAACACATCGTCAGCTCTGTCGCTACCACAACGATACCCCGCTGATCGCCACCGTCAACCGGACTGCTCTTGGCGCCCATATGGCCCGCGAGGCCACCACCAGTGGTGTTCGGATTATCAAATCGGCGCGGGTTACCTCGATAACCAACCACTCGGTTCACTATGTCCATAATAACAAAGAACATGAGTTGCGGTACCATTTTTTGATCGGGGCGGACGGTGCCTTGTCACCGGTTCGCTCTTTTTGCCGGGTGCCCAGCAGACATTTCGGCGTCGGCATCAAGTTCACCATCGAGGCTGCATTCCCGGAAATGGTCTGGAATTTCGATCCATATCGTTTCCAGAGCGGCTACAGTTGGATATTTCCCCACGCGGCCACCGCTTCGGTGGGGGTATATCGGTGCGGTACAGGGCTCTCCCCGGTCCAGCTGAGGGCACGGCTCAGCCAGTGGTTGGCTGATAAAAAGATCGATGTTGGGAACAGCAGTCTAAAGGCGGCACGGGTGAATTGTGATTACCGGGGATTTCAGTTTGGTCGTTGTTTTCTGGTGGGAGAAGCGGCCGGTCTGGTTTCACCGATTACCGGTGAGGGCATCTATCCGGCCCTGGTGTCGGCTCAGGAGGTATCTCGCCTGATCGTTGATCCACACTATGAACCGAAACTGTTGTGGGCCATGGTGAAAAAATACCGGATGCACCGGATACTGCACACTATCGCAAATCTACATACCGGTTTGACCTTTGTGTTGTCGGAGTGTTTCGTCCAGGCGCTCAAACGTCGGGTGATCTCCCCTGCCGCGCTTGAAATGGCAACCGGCTAACCCGACGGGCTCAGCAAAAAAACTTCGCTCAACGGAATTAACGGCTCGTTTGACCATCAAAGGGTGATGGCGTCATAAAAGCTTCGCTCTCCGTCGTCGTGGGATCATTTTGACTTGTCGACGTACCACATGTACGCCTGCGAGGTCAAAATGACCACCACTCCGTAGACTTATTACTTATCCATCTTTAGCTGCAAGTTCGACTTCCAACGAGGTCACCGTGAAAATGACTTCGTTCCCTTTAGGATGACGCCATAAGGCCCCATTGGTTAGCTTTTTACGATTTCATCAAAGGGTGATGGGCTCGTAGAAACCTCAAAATTGCTAATTATCGTCATTCCCGCGAAAGCGGGAATCCAGTCTTTCCAATTAAGTATGAATGTCGGGTCAACTCCGTTATGACTGGTATATGGGTTTTTACGACGCCATCAAGGATACTTGTTATTTTAGTGAAAAGTACAACAAGGTGGATCGCTCACATTGACAGAGACATGAGAATTGTTGTACACATTGGCGCTGTTAATTCTCTTACCCACTACCTACTATTTCAGACTTCCGGGACATCTCCATGATTACCATCAACAAGCACTACAAGAAGTTGCAAACCTCGTATCTCTTTGTCGATATCGCGAGGCGGGTGAGTGAATATCAGCGGCAAAATCCTGACAAACATGTCATCAAGCTCGGTATCGGTGATGTTACCAAGCCACTGCCCCCTGCCTGTATCAAGGCCTTTCACCAGGCGGTCGACGAGATGGCCGATGAAAAGACCTTTCGTGGGTATGGCCCGGAAAAAGGATATTCGTTTCTGCGTGAACTGGTGGCGCTGCACGATTTCAAGGCGCTCGGCGCCCCCATTTCGGCTGATGAGATTTTTATCTCAGACGGCGCCAAATGCGATACCTCCAATTTTCAGGAGCTGTTTGGTTCCGACAATTTTGTCGCAATTCCCGATCCCGTTTATCCGGTTTACCTTGACACAACAATCATGGCCGGCCGCACCGGTATTTTATATGAGGGCCGCTATGGCGGGGTCAGCTATCTCGAGGCCACGAAAGAAAACAACTTCATTCCCGCTCTGCCCGAAGGCCGGGTGGATTTGATCTATCTCTGTTTTCCCAACAATCCCACCGGTGCCACCATATCAAAAAAACAGCTGGCCGAGTGGGTCGCCTTCGCCCATGAGAATAAAGCGCTGATTCTCTTTGATGCCGCCTATGAGGCCTTTATCAGGGATAAAGATATCCCCCACTCCATCTACGAGATCGACGGCGCCCGCGAGGTTGCGGTGGAATTTCGCAGTTTTTCAAAAAGCGGCGGATTTACCGGCACTCGTTGCGCCTACACGGTGGTGCCCTCCACCTGCCGCGCCTTCAATCTCGATGGTGAGGAAGTATTTCTTCATCAATACTGGAACCGGCGCCAGTCAACCAAATTCAACGGCGTTTCCTATCCGGTACAAAAGGCGGCGACGGCACTCTACAGTATCGAGGGGAAACGTCAGGCAAAGGAACTGGTGGATTACTACATGAACAACGCCCAGATCATCCGCCAAGAAATGACCAGTCTTGGCTATGATTGCACGGGCGGAGATAATTCACCCTATATCTGGATAGACGGCAAATCTGATTCGTGGGAGTTTTTCGATATGCTGCTCAACAAGGCTGGTGTTGTCTGTACTCCGGGCGCCGGTTTTGGTCATTGCGGCGAAGGCTACATCAGGCTTTCCGCTTTTAACTCGCTTGCCAACGTGACTGAGGCTATGGAGCGCATTAAAGCGGCACTCTGATTGATCGCGAAATTTCAGCGTAGCTTTCAGGAAAAAAACCGGAGGTGTCTCGTGAGACACCTCCGGTTTTGTTTTATTGGGTGACGATCTCAGGCCCCATCAGGGCATACGGCAGGACGGTGGAGATCCACGGCACGTAGGTAACAATGACGAGAAAAGCCATGAGCACCAGCATAAACGGCAGCGCCGCTCTCACCACCCGGGTCAGACTCATCCCGGTTATACCTGACGTCACGAACAGGTTGAGGCCGATGGGCGGCGTAATCATGCCGATTTCCATGTTGACCACCATAATGATGCCGAGATGAATCGGATCGATTCCCAGTTCCATGGCAATGGGAAATACTACTGGCGCAACGATAATAAGAAGGCCGGACGGCTCCATAAATTGTCCGCCGATCAGCAGCAGGATATTAACGGCTATGAGAAAGGTGAACCAGTTGAACCCGGCCCCCAGCATCCATTCGGTCACTTCCTGAGGGATGCGTTCGGCTGACAGGGTATGGGCAAACAGGAGCGCGTTGGCAATGATGAACATCAGCATTACCGTGGTCTTGGTACCTTCCAGGATGGTGTTGCGGGTATCCACCCCGAAGATTGCCGGTAAAAATTTCCTGACCATCAATACGATGTTGCGGCCCCACACGGCAATGCCCGCACTGATGCATGGACCTATGGTCAGTTGTTCCTTCCGACTTATACCGAACAAAAATGTTGCGGTAATTGCCCCGCAGATCAGTACTCCGGCCAAAAACCGGTCGGTCAGGGAAATTGACTCGTTGCTGGCGGTGGCAAAGAAGGAGAGAATCATCCAGAACAGAAAGATGGAAATCCCGTACACCGAACTCATGAATCCGGCCCGGGCCTCCCGGCTATCACCCTCCATGAGCCACGGGGTCTCTTGCAGCGGCCCCATATCGCGGTAGATAAACAGGGCCACGAATATGGAGTAGACCGCCGCCACCACGGCGGCCTCGGTGGGGGTAAATACCCCACCGTATATGCCGCCCATGATGATAACAATTAAAAACAACCCCCAACTTGCGTCTTTGGCGCCGTCAAAAAGCGGCCCGAAGCCCTGCCATTGTTCGGCTGGCAGATTTTTTATGCGGGCAACGATGTAAATGGTGAGCATCAGCATGGATCCTGCCAGCAAACCGGGAATGACCCCGGCCAGAAACATCCGCCCCACCGAGACATCGGTGGATGCGGCATAGACCACCATGACAATTGAGGGTGGGATGAGAATCCCGAGAGTACCCGCATTGGCAATAACGCCGGAGGCAAATTCCTTTGAATAGCCCACCTGACGCATACCGGCAATTGCGATGGTACCGATTGCCACCACCGTTGCCGGCGATGAGCCGGAAAGAGCGGCAAACATCATACAGGACAATACCGAGGCCATGGCCAGACCGCCCTGAAAATGGCCGACGCTGGCAATGGCAAATTTAATCAGACGCCGCGCCACTCCACCGGTGGACATAAAACAGGAGGCAAGCACGAAAAACGGAATAGCCAGCAGAGTGTAATGCTGACCGGCGCCAAACAGATGCAGGGCAACCGATGAGAGCGAATCGTGCGAAAAAAACGTGATGAACAGGATCGACGACAACCCCAGCGAAATGCCGACGGGGACGCCGATGAACAGAAAACCCAGAACCAGGGCAAACAGAATTAATGATTCCATGGAAGTTCCTCGGCTCCTAGTCGTCTTTCAGGACATCTTTATGCTCCGCCACCAATTCTTCCGCCTCGTGACCGCTGATAAGCATGGCACGCTTGTTCGTGGCGATATCGACAAAGGCCTGAGCGCCACGAAATACCAGCATGGCGAGGCTCATGGGCAGAACAAGCAGGGTTATCCAACGGTGAAACCGCGGCTGCAGGCCAAATGCCTCCTGCATGAATTGCGGATAGCGCAGCTCCTCCATTCCGATGCCCACCTTGTACATCTTCAGCCAGTATTCGATGGCGCCGCCTCTGACATCAACGCCAAGCGCGGCGAACCAGGCCGAATCGAGCAGCAGCAGTCCATAGACCATGGCGCAGGTAGCGCCGAACAGCGAAAGCAGCTTGGTGATGGGTTTGGGTACCGCGTTGAGCAGCAGATCGACACCTAGATGTAGACCTGTCTTGATGCCGTAGCTCATGCCGATGAGAATCAGCCAGGAAAAGGCCACCGTGTTGAACTCCAGGGCGGCCGCCCAGCCGGTATTGAACCCGTAGCGTGCTACTACCTGACCGAAGGAGACGACCATGATGGAGGTGATAATCAGGACGAGAAAATTTTCCTCGAACCGTTCCATAAACTTGGGGAAGAACTTTTCGAGCACCCAGATGATCGCAATAAAAATCAGCAGATAGTAGTGTGGCCATGCCATCTGAATATCCTCGCGCCTGAGAGATGATTATTGGGCCGTCGGAAAAACGGCCCCATAATAGTTTTCGGTGATATCGATTAGGAGCTGGCAGCCGATTCGATGATCTCGACGCCGATGTCTCCTTCAAACTGATCCCACACCGGACGCATGGCCTCAACCCACTCGGCCCGTTGTTCGGCGCTCAGTTCATTGATGGTACCGCCTGAATCGAGAATGTTCTGACGATTCTTGGCCTCGGCCGCCTTCACATCGAGATTGGCCTGCTGGGTGACCTCATCGGCGATGATGAGCAGTTGGTCGCGCACGGCCGGCTCCAGACTGTCGAGAAAGTCGGTGGAGGTCATGAACAGATAGGCGAGCAGCTGATGGTTGGTCTCGGTAACACTGTCCTGGACCTCGAAAAATTTCTTGGTGTAGATATTGGACCAGGTGTTCTCCTGACCGTCAACGACGCCGGTCTGCAATGCCCCGTAAACCTCGGCAAAAGCCATCGGCTGGGGAGAGGCGCCCATGGCTGCGATCATCGCCTTGGCGACATCAGAGGCCTGAACGCGAAACTTCAGACCGTTGGCATCACTGGGGACGATAAGCGGCTTGTTGGCGGAAAAATACTTCATGCCGGACATCCAGTAGCCAAGACCGACAAAGCCTAGATCGCTCATGTCATTGAGCAGGGCCCGGCCGGTATCCGACTGGGTGAAGCGAATGGCGGCGTCGATATCTTCGAAGATAAAGGGCAGATCAAATACCCCGTATTTACGGGTGTATGATCCGAACTTAGAGAGAGACGGAGCGAGAAACTGAACATCGCCCAGAAGCAGGGCTTCCAGCTCCTTGCTGTCGCCGAACAGCGTAGAGTTGGGAAATACCTCCACGCACATGATGCCGTTCATTTCCTCGTTGACCCGAGCGGCGAAGTTGTTTGCGGCAACCACTTTCGGATGGGTGGTACCACCGGTTACGTGGCTGAACTTGGCGACAATCTCGCCATCATCACATTGCGCCAGGGCGGAAGAGGCACTAAAGGTCAGCGTCAGAGCGGAAAACGCCAAAACACCTTTTCTGAACAGTGAATTCTTCATGCTGTACGTCTCCTTTTTATGAGTTGGATGAAATAGCTTTGCCCGTGCACACGGTGGGCCGAATTGCACCACGAAACCGTTATCCCTCAAAAAAGGGCAAAGCCAGATCGCAGCACCTTAGCAGACTTGGCTTGGAAGCAAAAGAGGTTTTTCTTTGCCGCGGGAGATATATCCTGGAGCAATCTTTTACAAGCGCACCACGATACCGCGATTGATGAGTTCCTGTTTGACTTCTTCGATACTCACTTCGTCCCGGTGAAATATACCCGCCGCCAGTGCCGCCTCTACGTCGGTGACGACGAACACATCACTGAAGTGAACCGGCGCTCCGGCGCCGCTGGAAGCGATTACCGGGATAGATACCGCCGCCTGAACATGCTTGATCAGCTCAAGATCAAATCCGTTTTTCGAACCATCCCGATCTATGCAATTAAGCAGAATTTCACCCGCTCCTAAGGCTTCGCAGCCGCTAACCAGCTGGATAACGTCGAGATCACGCCCCTCCCGGCCGCCTTTAACGGTGCACTGATACCAGCAGTAGCATTCTCCATTGGGACCGGGGTCAGCTGTTTCGATGGTAGCGTGGTGGGTTTCATCGGGAGCACTCACATACACACGACGCGGATCCACCGAAATAACCACTGCCTGGGCCCCATATACACCGCTGATCTGTTCGATGGAACTTTTGCCGGAGGCGGTTCCGCTTGCTAAAAATTTTTCGACGGTAGAGACCGCGTCACCGCCGATGGAAACCTTGTCGGCACCGGAACGAAAATAGGTAGATGCCACCTCCAGGGCCGAGTATTCCACCCCGTTTTCATCTGTAAATCCACGGATTCCGCCACCAATGGTGAGCGGTACGAATACCTGCTTCGAGGTCTCTTCGAGAAGTCTGAGCATGGGCTGGTCGGCCAGGGGGAAATCACGAAAACCGGTGATATTGAGAAAGGTGATCTCATCGGCTCCTTCTTCATAATAGCGATGCGCCATTGCCGCCGGCCGACCGAGGTTACGGACCGCGCCCTGTTCGCGGACATCGTACTGGTCACCTTTGGTTACCACCAATTCGCCATGATCATCGCTTCTGACGTCGAGGCAGGCGATAATCCGTTTGGCCAGGGTTGTGCGCTCATGTTTTTTTTGAGTAGTTGGTGAGGTGATTTCATAAGTGGGCGGCTGGATAAAGTTTTTGAGCAATTGCAGACCGGCACCGCCGCTTTTTTCAGGATGAAACTGCAGCGCCAGGATATTTTCCTTGCCCAGCGCGGAAACAAACTCCTCGCCGTAATCGGTGGTCGCCACCAGCCACTCATCGGGCACCTGATTTTTGGCGGCGCAATATGAGTGGACGAAATACATGCGCTCGTCCTGGTATTGGTTGAGCAGAGAACAGGCTTTATGCACCTTTAATCCATTCCATCCCATATGCGGGATGGAGGCGCAGCTATCGGGAAATTTCGTGACCGCGCCCCTAATGATCCCCAGTCCACGGACACCGGGGCTTTCCTCGCTCTGCTCGAAAAGGGCCTGCAATGCCACGCAAATGCCTAAAAACGGTTTCTGCATCTCGATGCGTTTGATAAGCGGTTCCGTATATCCCTGATCGCGCAGTCGCTGCATAACCAGACCGAAGCTGCCTACTCCGGGAAATATCAGTTTATCCGCATCGATAATGTCTTGTGGAGAAGTAACGTCAACTATTTCGGCGCCTAAATGATTCACCGCGTTTCTGACGCTGCGCACATTGCCGGCGCCATAATCTAAGAGCGTTATCATGGTCTGTTCCTTACCACAAATCGATCATGTATCGTCCCCCGGTTGGTAGCGGTGGGAGAAATAAGACATTTTTCATGTTGCAAGGCTCCCTTGTGACGGAGCCGAGAAATCAGCGAATCAAGTTAATTCTTCACAGCTTGCCGACTCAGATTGGTTTTCATCAAACTAAAAAAGCCGCTTCCCTCAGATCCCGGGAGCGGCTTTTGCTGACTGATGGGCGAGCTGGTCGGTGAGTTGCGTTATATCGTGATAAAATGGAAATGGTCGGGACGAGAGGATTTGAACCTCCGACCCCAGCGTCCCGAACGCTGTGCTCTACCAGACTGAGCCACGTCCCGACATCAACTCTAAGAGGATGAGCTGTTAGTTTACAACATCGGCGAGCTTGCTGCCCGCTTTGAATTTGACCACTTTGCGCGCCGGAATCTTGATTTTTTTGCCGGTTTGCGGATTGCGACCGGTGCGAGCCTCACGCTTGGAAACGGAAAATGTTCCGAATCCAACCAGAGTAACCTTGTCATCACCTTTGAGAGAATCGGCAATCGCCGCCAGGGTGGCGTTGAGGGCCTTCTCCGCTGAGGCTTTGCTGATATCGGCGGCTCCAGCAATACTTTCGATCAATTCCTTCTTGTTCATTAATGCTCCCTCCTGATCATTATTGAGCGAAAACAGGCTCTACGCGCTGTTCCCAGGTTTCTATAGGGTAGATGCTTTAACCAAAGCAAAACCAATTGTCAAAAGAAAAAATCCCTTATTACGCAAGAAAAAACCTCCCATTTTGAATATTACAAAAAAGTTAGGAATTACTACGGACTCCTGAGTATGAAAACAGCGATCCATTCAAGGGAGCCTTGAAGCATAAGAATGTTCGTTCAAAATCAAGGCGCGAAGAAAATGTTACCGATGGTCGGACTGATATTGCTGGGGTAAAATATCTTGAGAAACGATGAAGTTGGGCGAAGGGACTATTGTGCACGGAACCCTCAACTCGCCGGTCTCGGTTGTAAATCCAGCAGAACCGTGGTGAATCCGTGGGACAAGAAATAGCTTCGGATGGACTCTCGATCCTGCCCGGCACAACGGGCAATATCCGCTGCCCGCAGCTCCACGATAATGGTCGTGCCTCGCGGTCGCAGTCGGCACCCGACATAGCCCATATGGCGAAAATGCGCCTCCATGGTGTCGACCAGCTGGAGCACAGCCGGGGATAGCCTAGTGAACGGTGCGATTCTGGTAGCCAGACATGAATCGGCAGGGGTGTCCGCCTGCGGCAGACCCAGATACCTGGCAAGGGCGCGGACATCTGCCTTGGTCAGTCCAGCTTCGGCCAGCGGCGTGTGTACCCGAAGTTCTCTGATGGCACGCAAGCCGGGCCGATCCTGTTGCAGATCATCGAGGTTGGTGCCGTCCAGCAGCTGTTCTATGTTTTCTTTCTCAATTTCCGCCTGAAATGCCTGAAATATTATTTTTTTGCAATAGTAACAGCGATCAGCATCGTTTGTCGCAATACGGGGCTCATGCAGTACAGAGAGAGTGAGGTGTCGAATGCGGACATCGGGTACGACCATTTTTATCCGGGTGTCCGCCTCTTGGCTAACCCTTTCGCCGATCAGACAACTGGCGCCATGCACCAGGAGCACGTTATCCGGGCCAAGGGTGCGACAGGCAACGACTGCCAGGGTGGTGGAATCCACCCCGCCGGAATAGGCTATACCAACCGTTTTGTAGGCGGAAATAAGTTGGGAAAGACACGCCAGTTTATCGCTTATCTCGCTCATTACCATATCAACTGGAAGGGCCGGGAAGCGTAACAACCGGCTCGGTGATGAGAAAATCCCCAGCCTTGATCCAGCTTTTTAGTATTTCGGCTATTTCGCGTGCCTTAAAGATGCTTGACAGAGGTGCCGTCGGCACCGTTTTGCCAGCCACCTCGATTTCGCCTGATTTCAATTGTGCGTAACTTACTTCGCCGTAATCACGGCTGATGCAATTGGTATAATCATGGCCATAATCGATTACCTGGGTAAACAGTTCAGCATCGCTTACTCCGGTATAGCAGGCCATATCTTCGTTGAGTATGGGAATGGCGGTTCCCAGCCCCACCGCCAACGATGTACCATAGCCGAGAATTGATAACCCTTTCAGCCACTGTGGACTCATCTGCTTCAGATCTCCCTGCACCATTAGGGTGCCGGATGGTCTGGTAGGGGCGCCGCCTTTTGTTCGAGGCGCATCGGGATTGTGCTGGGTGCCGTGCCAGGTAACATAGCCGATGCCGCCGCCAAGAAATATGCGGCTGCCAAGCCCGATGGTCTTATAGAGCGGG